>Ga0116120_1001269_pt1 | contig 17745 bp, 17 predicted proteins | sample June2015DPH_11_1_3_FD_89724 | JGI IMG/M metagenome (GOLD analysis project Ga0116120, IMG submission 89724) | Peatland microbial communities from SPRUCE experiment site at the Marcell Experimental Forest, Minnesota, USA - June2015DPH_11_150 | ecosystem: Environmental > Terrestrial > Soil >... | reverse complement strand
AACTTGTTTGTGCCCTCCACGGCGACCTGGAACCTCGACGGACACGAGATCCAGATCGAACAGGAGACGGCCTACCCGGAATCGGATACCGTCACGCTGACCGTCCGCCCAAAAACCAGCATCTCGTTTAAGCTTGGGTTCCGAGTGCCCGGATGGTCGCAGGGGGCGACGGTGAGTGTAAACGGCCACAAGCTCGACGTGCCGGCCAACCCCGGATCGTGGGCCACCATCGAGCGGACGTGGAATGCCGGCGATCACGTCATGATTCAGATACCGATGCGACTCCGCTTTGTGCCGATTGACAAACAGCATCCGCAACGAGTTGCCTTGATGTACGGCCCCGTGGTCTTGGTCCAGGATGGACGCTATACCCAGCGACTGACCAGCATGCCCGGCGGGGGAAACCTCGGGATTGCCCGCGTTGGAAGCCGGCTGCAATTCCGGGTAGCAGCCCAGCCGAAGAGCATCTTCAGGCCCGAGTGGGGAGCGTTCGCGCCCTTCTACGAGATGGGGCAAGGATTCCCGTACCGCATGTACTTCGATCTCGCCTAGTCCTTGTGGGGCGTGCTCGCAACGTCCGGAGGCCGAGACCTCTTAAGGACACCCGTCTTTTCCATGCGCTGTATAACGTCGGTAGCTTTTGCAGCGAAGCGGCCTTGGGGCTCGGCGCGGAGATAGGCCTGCAGCTCCGCATAAGCGTCAGCATAGGCTCCCTGCTGCGTGTAGACGTCGGCCAGTCGGATGTGAATCTCCGCCGGGATCTCGGAGCTCATGGACTGTGCCCGGAGATACTCCTGCGCGGCTTGCGGGTATTGCCCCAGGCCGTATTCGGCGGCAGCAAGTTGGTAACTGAGCTGCCAGGAGCCCGGGAAATGGCCGATGACCTTTCTCAGGTCCGCTGCGGATTCGGCGAACCTTTTCTGGTGATTGAGGAAAATGCCGAGTTGGACGTGAGCCTCGTGGAAGCCCGCGTCGCACTCGACGGCTTTCCGGAAGGCGCTTTCGGCGGGCGCGTTTTCACCCAGGAGTTCGAGCGTCATACCAAGATTCGTTTGGGCGCGCGCATAGCAGGGGTACTCCGCCACGGCATTTTCCAGATGTCGACGAGCTTCGGGCAGATTTTCTTTCTGAAACGCCCGCTGGCCCTTTTCATACTCCTTCCGTGCCTTCCTGGGGGCGCTCAGGTCGGTTATCGACACCATCGCACCCTTGGACTTGGCCTTTTCCAGAGAGGTTATCGTAACCGTGATGAGGAATCGGCTCTCACCGCGGCGCAGGTCGACCCACTGCTGCAGGGTCTGAAAGCCCTCGGCCGTGACCGTGAGGTGGTAAGCCTGTCTTGAGAGGTTGATGAATCTGAATCGCCCCCTGGAATCGGCGGGCTGGTCGGCCACTACTTGGCCCTCTTGGGTCTCCAGATGCAGGTTGGCAGTCGTGGCGGGGGGCATGCCGCGGTCAGTCAGAACTTGCCCTTCCACAACAAAGGTTTGCTGACAGAGCCCTGGGGCAGCACTGAACAAAAGGAGGAAGAAAAGAAACCCCGTCCGCGCCGTCGTCAAAGACCACAGACGCTGGTGCCCCATGGGTAACCTCCCCTGGCCACACCGAGTGACGCGCAATCCGCGCCTCGCCGGCGTCTAGACTGTCAGGACTATACTTCACCCACAGCCATGAGTCCAGCCCAAGACCGCAGGCCTCGACCAGGAGGTTTGCGCTGCGCACTTCAGGCGTTTAACGATTGAGCCGGGAGCGCAGTGCCGCGGCGGGTTGCGGCGCTTTCTGAGGCGGGCGTTAGGAACTGCGGAGTGCGAAAGGGACTCCGTGTTACGCGCTTTTCGTTTAAGATAGCGCAAATTCAAGGTGCCAATCTACGGCGGCTCGTCCGCTGCCGTAACGGCTCGACTGGAGGGCAGAAGATGAATCTCAGACGGCGACAGCTCTTTGCAAAGAGTGGTTTCGGCTTGCTCGGTGCCGGCTTCATGGCCCGGGTGGACAGGGTGGCGGCAATGCAGCAATCGCAGACCTCCCTCACCGAACGTGTGAAAAAGGAAGCGAGCGGCAACAGCGCGAAGATGCTGTTGCGGCCTACCCCGGGGGAGGAAGGGCCGCCCGCGCCCGCCCAGTTCGACCGGCTGCCACTGGAATGGAACAAGCAGACCGTCAGGCGCTTCAAGCAGAAGCTCGCGGAGCGCGGCGTCGAAGCCTTTCTGGTACGCGACCCCCTCAACATCATCTATTTGACCGGATACTGGCATACCAAGACGGAACGACCACAAGCGACGTTCATGAACAGGGACGACGCGGATCCCTGGTTCTTTTACCCCGCACTCGACCGCGACCTGGTGCGCGGCTGGTGGTTCGGCGACGGCCTGATGTATTTCGATTTCCTCCACGCCGAGGGCGCCTTTCCGAACGAGGGAAAAGTCGTGCAAGGGAAGACGGTGGATCTCTTCAAGCTGATGCTGGAAGGCATCAAGAAACGCGGGATCCAGGGGAAGAGAATCGGCCTGGACGGAGAACTTTATCCCTCGGAGAGCGCCAAGGCCAACGAAGTTCTTCCGGGCATGGAGTGGGTTAACGTCAGCGACTTGCTCCTCGAAATGCGCATCGTGAAGACTCCGGAGGAGCTGGCTCTCTGGCGAAGGGCCTACACTTACTTCGATCGCGCTCATGCGTTTGCGCGAGATTACATCCTGACGCACGGCACCGACATTACGGATTACGAAGTGAAGATGGCCACCGAACTCTGGATCAATGACCAGCTCTATTCCGAGCTGAACCTGGCCAATGGGGCGCCCCACCACGGCGTCAAGAGTGAAGTCACACTGGGGGTTCGCGCGGGGCCGGTGACGGCCTACCCCCATCCCAACCAGCCCTACTACAACCGCATCGGGCGCAACATGGCCCTGCAAATCGCCGGGGCTGCACAGATCGGGGGATGTGGCCACGAGAACTATCGAATGTTCATCATTGCGGATGCGGCTGGGCAGTTTGATCCCCAGATGCGAAAGTTGTGGGAAGTCAGCCAGCGCTGCTGCGACATGCAGGTGGAACTGCAGATCGAGGGGGCCACCTGCTCCAGCGTGGCGTACAAGATTCACCAATACCAGGTGGAACAGGGAGTCCAGAAGTACATCTATCATCGACCGGCCCACGGCGCGGGCATGGAGGGCCATCAGGCTCCGTATCTGGCGCTGGGCGATTACACCGTGCTGCAGCGGAACATGTGCTTTTCAGAAGAGCCCGGTCTGTTCGATCCCGAACACGGGTGCGGTTTCAACTGGAGCGATACGGTCGTTACCGGAGTGAAGTCCGGCTACCGCATGAGCCGCGTGCCTTATTCCAAAGAGTGGTGCTGGATCAAGTTGTAGGAAGGCAAGGCTGGGGATCGGATCTCCTTTCGAGTCATGACCATCGGTTGCTGACCACGGTATAGGTCGTTCCTGCTACACGGATCAGGTTGCGGCCACAGGCGGGGAACTGTGGCTTCGAGCGAGGGGGGTTCTTCGCCCCCGGCAGTCAACAGGCGGCGGGCCGCCGGGATGATCATGCGCAGGTTCATCCTGCTGTCGAACACCAGGACCCCGCAAGGTAAGCCTTCCAGAATTCTGCCCAGGTAGGCGCGCATGCCCTGGTTTTCTTCCAGGCTTTGCGCCAAGCTGCGGTATTTGTCCTGGAGCTCGTGGCGTGGGCGGCTGACTTCCGCCTACAGTTTCGTGTAGGTCGTTTCGAGAGCCCCGGCCGTTTGGCTGAAGGAGGCAAAGGCAGCGGCCAGCGAGCGTCGAGCCGAGCGCGTGGAGCCGGCAGGGGGTGTCAGCTTTTTTTGCCGATCAACAGGCAAACTCTGCATTGAGCCTGGAAAGCACGGACCATGCCAACCTCAGGCTGCGGTTCTGGGATTCGTGTCAGGTGGGGGTTCTCCCATCCCCAAGGAGAAATGTTCCGGCCGAAGTTCGGGTCGTTCCTCGGCCAGGATGAAAGCCCGCTCGATAACCTGGCGCAGCTCGCGCACATTTCCCGGCCATGCGTGCTGCTCAAGAGCCCGCGCCGCCTGCGGCGAGAAAGTCTTGGCAGGAACATGTGCTTCCTGGCAGAAAAGATCTAGGAAGTGGCCGCTGAGCGGCGGGATATCTTCGCGGCGCAGACGCAGGGGATCGATCTCAATGGGGAATACCAACACCCGATAGTAAAGGTCTTCGCGGAAGCGTCCTTCTTTGACCAGCCGCGGGAGGTTCGCATTGGTGGCGGCGACGACGCGCACGTCCACACGCAAGGTATCAGGGCTGCCCAGCCGCTGAACTTCTCCCTCCTGCAAGAAACGGAGGATCTTGGCTTGCATCGAGAGAGGCAGGTCACCGACCTCGTCGAGCAGAACCGTTCCGCCTTGCGCCATCTGGACCCGACCGAGGCGCGACTGAAAAGCTCCTGTGAACGCGCCGCGGTTATAGCCGAACAGCTCCGCCTCGAGCAAAGGCTCGGGAATGGCCGCGCAGTTGACGACCACAAAGGGGCGCTCGTGCCGCGGGCTCAACTCGTGCAAGGCACGCGCCACCAGTTCTTTCCCTGTACCGGTTTCGCCGGTCACCAGGACGGTGGTCTGCCGCGCAGCCACGAGTCGTGCCAGCCGATACACCCGGCGCAGCGATGGGCTGTGACCTGTCATACCGGGCAAGGGTTCGGAGTTCTCCACCGACGCGGTGGAGCGCGCCAGGGGGCGCAGGACCGGTTCTTGCAGTTCGGCCGGAATGCGCACCTCGCGGGAGCTCTGCAACAGATGAAACAGCTCAGGCGCCAACCCCGGGCTGTCGCCCGCAGTTGTCTTTACGGCCTGGGAGTCGAGCACCAGGATTGCGACATCCGGGTGGCGTGCGCGAACCATGCCGACGAGTTCATTCACATCCAGGTCAGGCAGGCATCGATCCAGCAATAGGGTTCGGCATTTGCCTCCCTCCAGCAACGCGAGAGCCTCCGCGCCGCCGCAAGCTTCCTCCGCAAACCAACTGCGCGCCGCGAGCTGCTGGAGAATCCGCTGACGAAAGAGCGGGTCGGGGCTTGCCACAATGGTGGAGAGGTGATCTTTACGGACACTGTCAAGGGCACTGGTCGTCATCATCTCCTCGTTGGGTAAGCTCTATTCTTGCCACGGCATCCTTAGATAGGGATTAGCTCAGGATTAAACTTCTCTAGGTCGAAGGGACGGGCAGGCTTCAGCTTCGACTCGGGGCGGTGAGCCATCCCATGCCTTGGGCAGAGAAGTTTCATGAGTAATTTCCAGCTTCAGGTTGCGGGTGCCAAGGGAAAGCGCGCGCGAATACAGCCGGTGTCAGGGCCTTCGGTCACGATCTCGAGCCTACCTCCCAGGCCCCCCACCAGACGCCGGTTGATAGCCCATCCCATCGCGCCGGTCTTGGCCGCGTGAGAAAACAGCAAGCCCGGGTTAGCGATATCCTCCAGCATTTTGACCTGCAGGTACTGCAAGTCCCAACGCGGAGGCAGCAGGGACACATGAGCTTCTCCGTTGGACGCCGAGATATCCGTCTCGATCACCCCTCCTCCGGCGCTGTTCTGGATCACCCAGGCAAACAAGTTCTGAAGCGCTTGGCGGAGACGGCCCGGATCGACGCAAATGTTCGCGGCGCCCTCCGCCGTGAGTTGAAAATGGATTTCTCGGGATTCCGCCAGCCCCTGCACTTCCGCCTGAATCTCCCGCACGATCTGGTCCAGGGCGACACTCTGAGGGGGACCGGCCGGCCCGCTGGATTCGGCAAGATCACGTAGCGAGACAATCAACTGCACCATGTGGTCGACGAGCTGCAGCGACTGTTCGAGTACGGACCGGTATTCCGACAACGAGCCTTTCCCCAGAAGCGCCAACTCCATCCCGCCGCGCAAAGCGGTGGCGGGCTGGGCCAGCCGATGAGCCAACGCTCCCAGACATGCGCGGCAGCACTCGGAAGCCGTCTGGCCTCCCGCAGAATCGTGGGCGGGGATCACCGTTGTGGGCACGGGGTTCCCTCCCTCGGAGGTTTCTTTCGGCGCCAGACTGCCCGCGTCGGTCGCCGCCAGTTCCGGTCGAGCCGGCCTCACATCGTTCGGCACGGTTTTAAGCCTCATTCCCGATGTGGTAGCCTACGCCCCGAACCGTGCGGATTAGCTTGTGCTCGTAGCTGCTATCAACCTTCTTGCGCAGGTAGTTGATGTACACGTCCACGACGTTGGTCATGGTATCGAAGGAGAGATTCCACACGTGTTCAATGATCATGGCGCGAGTAACGCAACGACCGGAGTTGCGCATCAGGTACTCGAGCAGGGCGAATTCCTTGGGAGTCAGCTCGATCGCTTGGCCGGCGCGCTTCACGGTCCGTTCCACGCGGTTCAATTCCAAGTCGCCCACCCGCAACACGACCTCCGCGGGCTGCGCGGCCCGACGCAAGAGCGCCCGCACCCGTGCGGAGAGCTCGCTGAAGGAGAAAGGCTTGGTCAGGTAGTCGTCGGCTCCCAGATCCAATCCCTTCACCCGGTCCTCGACACGGTTGCGGCCGGTCAGAATCAGAACGGGCAGGGCGGGTTTGGATTCGCGGATGTGTTTCAGGACATCCAGACCGTCCACGCGGGGGAGGGACAGGTCGAGGATCGCCACGTCATAATCGAATTGGTTGACCATGAATTGCGCTTCATCACCGTCCTGAGCGACATCCACGGCGTATTGCTCGGCTTCCAGACCCTTCTGAACAAAACTGGCCACCGGTTTATCGTCTTCAGCTATGAGGACACGCATCGTCTCACCCTCATTCCCATTGTGACTGTGAGAAGCACAACTCGGCCGGGGGCCGGTCTTGCCTCTCTCCTGAACGACTCACCTTCATTAACCACAACTTATTTCGGCGGGACGGATCCAAAAGTTGAAGAAATCTCCGCCAAGGCCCCGTTTAACGAGTGTAGGGTGTCGGAACCGTGGCAACTTCGGCGCCAGTGCCGTTCCAACTTAATCGGCCTGGATGTCGGCGCCTGCTCCTGCCTGCGCAGTCAGCGCGATTCCACAACGGCGGGAGAAATAGTTGGAACGGCACGAGCCATCGGGCCGCAACTTGCGGGAGGAGAAGAAAACAACCCATAGACGCTTCAAGTTGGAACGGCACAAGCCTATTGCTTGGCGCCCGAGTCGGCTGGTCCGCAGGACGAGTATTCAGAACCAGCCCAATCCTCTTCATGGACGAGTTCCCACGCTTGGCCTGCCCGCCTGGACCCCAGCAAGGGGGCGTTTTCGAAAATCCCCAAGCCCTGATGGGTCAAGGGATTGAGTTGCACCTGGTGATCCCCACGAAGGATGTGTCCCATGCGTTTGCGGTCAAGAAGGGCAAGTCCGCCAACCCGGCGGAAGTGTATTCTGCCGAAACGGGGAACGTGGTCGGCACGCTGGGGCTCGGTTGTCTCCGCCGTTTGATCCGGGCTGGCCTGAATCGGATGAAAACCTCCTCACCCTGTCGTCCGGACGGCCACTTGAGCTGTTCCCTGGATCTCCTGCCCATCATCCTCCAGGGGAGTGAGACATCCGGCACCCACTAAAGGGACTTCAGAACAGGGCCGATTAAACCCCTGGAGGAGAAATTCCTGGCTTAGGCCCGGGGCGGAGGTGCTGACCCGGGCCGGCGGAGCCGTCCGCGTGGAAAAGGCATGATTACCAGATTGCTTCCGAAAGTCCTGGTTGTGGACGACGATCCCCCCATCCGCGCCTTTTTCCGAGAGGTCCTGAACCCCATCAGCGCGCAGGTGGCCGAGGCCGATGATGCCCCGTGCGCCCTGGAAGCGATTGAAAGTGGCGACTTCGATGTCATCATATCCGACATTTGGATGCCGGGCGCCACAGGGCTGGAGCTTCTGACCATGGCTCAACAGACGCGCTGGGACGTTGGGTTCATTTTGGTCACCGGAGAGATTCAGATCGAAACGGTCATTGCGGCGCTGCGGATGCAAGCGTTCGATTTCCTGCTCAAGCCCTTGACGCCGGAGGAAGTGACCCGATCCGTGACGCACACGTTTGAACGCCTGTTATCTCTACGGCAGGCGCGGGCCTACCAGGGTTCGCTCGAGACGAGCATCCAGCGCCGGACGCGCGAGCTCGAGGCGGCGCTGAGCGAACTCGAATCGAACTACCAAATGACCTTGGAAGCTTTGGTGGCGGCGCTCGATGCACGCGAGCACGAGACGTTCTCGCATTCTCTTCGAGTGCGCGCCTATACCCGCTACCTGGCCCGCCGGGCGGGCTACCCACCGGCGCTGATGCCGTCGCTGGAACAAGCAGCTTTGCTGCACGATATCGGCAAGATTGCTGTTTCGGACGCGATCCTGCTGAAGCCCGCGAAGCTCACGGCCGAAGAGTGGGTGGACATGCGCAAACATCCCATTGCGGGGGACGAGATCCTCAGACGTGTTCCCTTCTTGCGCCCTGCCAGCGCCATTGTTCGACATCACCACGAGCGGTTTGATGGCACGGGTTATCCCGACGCGCTGAAAGACGCCCAGATTCCACTCGGGGCACGGTTGTTTGCCGTAGCCGACACGCTCGACGCCATGACCTCCGATCGCCTCTATCGCCAAGCCCCGGGATGGGAGGCAGCGCGGAATGAAATCCGCCTGTACAGTGGCAAGCAGTTTGACCCTCAAATTGTTGAGTTGTTCCTCAAGGTCCCCCCCACAGCCTGGATGCAGGTGCGCTCGGAGGCAGGGAGTACCTCTGTCCTGGCGAAGTGAAAAATCCCCGCCCTCTTCCCGCCGTCTCCTTGGGCTCCCTCCTTCGGGGCTTCCCTCGTGAATCTTTTGCCATACCTACTTCATAAAGGACTAGAATGTGCAGCGTACCGTCGCGGCGTTGCCAGCCAACGCACGTCAGCGGCTACCCGCGGGTGATCCGATGGTCCGATCACCCGATGGCCCGCAGATGCCTTATGAAACTCCGCTTCCTCATTTTGATCGCACTTGTCGCCGTGATGGGGCGACCCGCCTTGCCGCAGCAACCCGAGAAACCCCTAACGAAAAACCAAGTCATGGAGCTGGTCAAGGCCGAGATGGACAATACGCAGTTGGCAAAGTCAGTGCGCGAGCGTGGCATCGACTTCGAGCCAACCGACGACTATGTCCAGGCCCTGCGCAAGGCGGGAGCGCAGGACGTGCTCATCGCGGCTCTGCACACGGCAAAGCCGCAGCCTTTGACCAAGGAGCAGGTGTTGCACCTGGTGGCAGGCGGGGTGCCCAACGAGCGCACGGCGACGCTGGTGAAGCAGCGCGGCATCAACTTCCTCGCGGATGAGCAGTATCTCGAGATGCTGCGTTTGGCGGGCGCGAACGACACGGTGCTCGCCGCCGTGCGTGAGGCGAGCGCCGCGGCGACGGCGCACCTGGTGGTCGTGACCTTGCCGAAGGCCGAGGTGTATCTGGATGGAGAGCTCCAGGGCCGCGCCGACGCCCAAGGCGAACTGACGATGAGGGCCAAACCCGGCGCGCACACGCTGAAAGTCTCGCTGGCGGGCAAGAAAGACTCCGAGCAGAACCTCACGCTCGCAGCGCCGCAGACCACCAGAATTGAGGCACGGCTCGTGGACGTGCCGGGAAGCATAAGACTGCGAACCCTTGCTGGCGCCAGCATCTCCTTGGACGGTGCGAGCCGGGGGAGTGCCGATGCGAGTGGGGAACTTGTGCTAGCTAATGTTCCTCCCGGACCGCACGAGCTGCGGGTTTCAGCGCCAGAGAAAAAAGAATACCTAAAGAGCGTGACGGTGACGCCGGGGCAAGAAACCCGCGTGGAAGCCACACTGCAGGATGCTCCTCCCTCGCCCGGTCAGGTGCGAGAGAATCCCAAAGACGGACTCAAATATGTCTGGATTCCGCCCGGGACCTTCATGATGGGCTGTTCGCCGGGGGACAGCGAGTGTTATGACGAAGAAAAACCCGCGCATCGAGTAACGATCAGCAAGGGGTTCTGGATTGGGCAGACGGAGGTGACGGTGGGGGCATACAAGCGCTTCGCAAGCCAGACAGGGCGGCAGATGCCACATCCTCTATCGTACGATAGCAAATACAAGGGCTGGGCGAATGACGCTATCCCCATGGGCAACGTGCAGTTTAATGACGCACGAAGCTACTGTCAATGGGCTGGAGGGCGGGTGCCGACGGAGGCGGAGTGGGAGTACGCGGCGCGAGGCGGGAGCCCGCAAGCGCGCTACGGGGCGTTGGATGAGGTGGCGTGGTACTCAAAGAGCATGTTGAAAGGTACAGCCGCGATCGGTGTAGCGCAAAAGCGCGCCAACGGATTTGGGTTGTTTGACACACTGGGGAACGTGGCGGAGTGGGTGAGTGACTGGTACGGGGCAGACTACTACCAGAACAGCCCCGCAACAGACCCTCAGGGGCCGGCAGGCGGCAAGAACCGCGTTCTGCGTGGCGGGTCCTCGTACAATGGTTATCCCAGGATCCTTCGGGTTTCGTACCGCGACAGGCGCGTCCACTTCAACTATGACGACGGCACTGGGTGTCGTTGCGTCTGGGAAGCGAATTATCCTTGACCCTTCTTCCTTTTCCCTTGACGTTTTTTCGAATTATGAATTCTGAATTATAAATTATGAAACAACTGCGTCGATTATAGTCTGATCGTTAAATCCCAATGCATAATTGCTGGGGGTTCTTTCCGCGGGTGGGCATGGCGCGGTTCGAGTTTCGCTCACGGCTCGACTTATGCTCGCCGTCCCGACCGACAGGTTAGGGGGCCGCCCTGGTGCCGCCCTGTGAGACGAAGGGCTCGCCCCTTCAATCCGCCGGGCTCCAGATGATATGCTTGCGAGGTTTTTCAACCCACTACCCAGGAGGGCGCCCTTGAAACGTGCCGCCAGTCTGCTGCTTGGATTCACCATTCTCTCCCTGCTTTCGCTCTGTGTAGGGCCGAACGGCCGCTCTCTGAACGGGAGCCCGCAAGGGGCGAGCGCCGCTCGCCCCTACAATGCGCAGTCAGGCAAAAAGCTGTTAACACTCCAGGAGGTCGTCCGGAGCGACAGCATCGTCGCGCCGGGAATCTCTGCCCTGCGGTGGCGCCCCGGCGGCAAGCAGGTGACCTTCGTCCGCCCCGCGTCGCTGGGGAAGGGAGGTCTGCCTGCGGAGGCAGGCGTTTCCACGCTATGCGCCTACGACTTGGAGCACCACACCGAGACGGTTCTCTTCAATCCCTCGGACCGCAAAGAGAAATTTGACCTCAAAACGTACCAGTGGTCTCCCCGAGGCGATGCGGTCCTGCTGGAAGGCGAAAACGATCTCTGGCTGCTGGATCCCCAAACGGGCGGACTGCGGCGGCTGACCCAAGATGCAGATGCGGAAGAAGTCCCGGCTTTCTCTCCGGGGGGCGACCGGATTGCCTTTGTGAAGAAGCACGACCTCTACGCGCTCGACCTCGAGAGCGGCGCCGCGCGGCGACTGACGCGCGATGGTAGCGACACCATTTACAATGGCCGGCTCGACTGGGTCTATGAAGAAGAGCTCGCCAACCGCTCGACGGCGCGTGCCTATGAATGGTCGCCCGACGGCAAGCGCCTGGCTTACCTGCGCCTCGACGATGGCCCCGTTCCCGAGTATCCCATCACCGAGTACCTCGCGACGCACGTGAGCCTGATTCACGAGCGCTTTCCGCAGGCTGGCGACCCCAATCCTCGGGCCTCACTTCACGTGGTCGCCTGGGAGCATGCTGCCGCGGAACCTGCCTCCCTCACCCTGGATTCGAAGCAGGTGGAATACCTCGGGCCCAGCTTCACCTGGACGCCGGACGCCACCGCCCTCTGTTTCCTGGCGATCAACCGGGCGCAGAGTCAGGTCGCGGTGCATCGCTGGGACCCGGGTTCGGGAAAGGATCGCGTCCTGTGCGTGGAACAAGACCCCTACTGGGTGAATTCCCTGGAGCCTCCGCACTTCCTGAAAGACGGCCGCGAGTTTCTGTGGGTTTCCGAGCGCGACGGATGGCAGCACCTCTACCTCTACGCGGCGGAGGGAAAGCTCCTCCGGCAGATTACTCGCGGCGCGTGGATGATCGACCGGCCGATATTTCAGGAGGCGCCCCTCTTCCAGTTGGACCCCCAGGAAAACTGGCTTTACTTTGCTGCTACCAACCCGGACCCTCGTGAAAGGCAACTCTTCCGCGTTCACCTGGATGGCAGCGGCTTGGAGCGAATCACGACCGAGCCGGGATCGCACGCGCTCGACCTTTCCCCGGATGGCCGCTTCCTGGCCGATACATTCTCCGCAGCAGACACGCCGCCGGTGACGCGTCTGCTACATCCCGCCGGGACACTGGCCGCCACCCTCGATTCTCCCGCCAATCACCTCGCTGATTATGCCTTGGGCAAGCGCGAGTTCCTGGAAGTGAAGGCCCGCGACGGCGCCACGCTTTACGCCGAGCTTCTGAAGCCCGCCGACTTTGACCCCACGCGCAAGTATCCGGTGATCGTTGATGTCTACGGAGGGCCACACATTCAGCTTGTTCAGAGGCACTGGGAGAATTCCAGCCTCTTCGATCAGCTCCTGGCCCAAAACGGCTTTCTGGTGTGGACGCTCGACAATCGTGGCTCCTGGGGACGCGGCCATGCGTGGGAGTCCGTGATTTTCAAAGACATGGGGAGGCACGAACTGGAGGATCAACTGGCCGGCGTCGAATACCTGAAGTCGCTGCCTTACGTGGACGGCGGGCGCATCGGCATTCGCGGATGGTCCTACGGCGGGTACATGACGCTCTATGCGCTTACGCACGCCCCGGAGGTTTTCAAGTGCGGCGCAGCGGGAGCACCGGTCACCGCCTGGAAATTCTACGACAGCATCTACACCGAGCGTTACATGCGCACGCCCAGCGAGAATCCCGAGGGCTACAAGAACGGGTCGCCCCTCGAGGCCGCCGCGAACCTGCGGGCTCGGCTGCTGATCATCCATGGAACGTCGGACGACAACGTGCATATGCAAAACACCATCAACTTCCTGGATGGGCTCATCCGCGCCGGCAAACCCTACGAGCTGCACCTGCAGCCTGGACAGAAGCACGGCTTCCAGGGAGATGTTCCGCGCACCTACGTCGACCAGCGCATCCTGGACTTCTTCAAGCAGAACCTGTGAAAAGCGGGTTCAAGAAGTTGAACGGTTGAAAAGTTGAAAGGGTTGAGCGCTTGGCTTTGTCGACCTTTTCGACCCGGCATGCGCCGGCAGGTTCTTCGAGATCTTCAACGGTCATTCCCGCGAAAAGCTTGCCCTGAGCTTGCCGAAGGGCGGGAATCCAGTGTCGTTCGAAAAACATGCCTACTACACAACGGAATTCGTCTCTGCTGTTAACGATTCTCGATCAGGCGTACGAGCGCCGGGCGTGGCATGGGCCGAATCTGCGACAATCGCTGCGCGGAGTCTCGGCCAAAGCGGCGGCGTGGGCCCGGCGGGCCAGGCCTGGATGAGCGGCAAGAGGCGCAGGTCTGAAATCAAAGCTCTCCGCCAGCCTGCTAGCCCGGCCCAGACGCGACGTATATGTCGGAATTGAATCGCTGGAGCCCTGCGGCTCTCCTCAGCTGTCGGAGAGACGCGGGGCTCCAGCGTACTGCCTCTTGCTTTAACTTACGTGCAGCGTGAGGGTCATGCTGTGGCTCACAGTTGCAGAGCCTGAGCCACTGCGGCCCGTCACCGTCAGGGGGTATGTCCCCGCGGGTGTTTCTGGGGTAGTGGTGAGCCCGTTTCTTCCTCCCCCGCCACACGCGGCCATCGCCAGGGTCAGTAACAACCCTGCCGCGAGCGTTAGGAACGTGGCACGCCGTCGGCTGACCTCGGGTTGGCACCAGCCCCGCACGGTCCAGACCACTGCAGCCAAAGCCAAGGCGAGCATGACCAAGCCTACTGGCCCGGGCAAGAGCGGCCTGGCCGGAGGAAGAGGTCGAGAGCGCGGCGCCCTTACTGAAGGCGCGGTCGTAGTCACCGTGACCGTGATATTCGTCGCAGAACTGCCCGGAGTCAGCGTGCTGGGCGACACCGTGCAGGTTGACTTCGAGGGGGCTCCGGCACAAGTTAAGCTCACGCTCTGGTTGAATCCACCTTGACCGACCACACTCAAAGTGTACGTTGCGGACTGCCCCGCTGAGACGGTTGCCGAAGTGGAAGAGCCGGACGCTGTGGTTAATGTGAAGTCCTGACCCGTCCCGCTCAGTGCGTCGTGCTGCGGGCTGTCAAGCGCGTTGTCGGTGATGGTCAGCGACCCACTCAGCAGGCCGGTGGCGGTCGGCCTGAACGTCACGCTGATGGTGCAGCTCGCGCCTGCTGCCCGGCTCGTGCCGCAGTTGTTGCTTAGCGCGAAGTTAGCCGAGCCCGTGATGCCGTTGACGGTCAATGTCCCGCCCCCTGAATTGGACAGCGTCACCGTCTGAGCTGTGCTGGTTGCATTGATGAGCTGGTTGCCGAACGACAGTGGCCCTGTTGGGAATCCACTCGCGACTGGGGCAACGCCCGTGCCGCTCAGCCAGAACGTCTGCGTGCTGCCGGCTATGCCGTTGCTATTGTCCGTGACGGTCAGCGTCCCAGTTCGTGAACCGGTCGCGGTCGGCGTGAACGTCATGGGCGGCCCCGGGTCTTTTGATCCACTTGGAGAGTTAGTTTCCGGCAGAATCTAGGAGTCGCAGAGGAGGTTTTGCCGTGAAGCGGAAGCGATTTTCTGTGGAGCAGATTGTGGGGGTGCTGAAGCAAGCCGAGGTGGGAGTTGCCGTGGCGGAGCTGATCCGTAAAGTGGGGATCTCGGAACGGACCTATTACCTGTGGAAGAAGCAGTACACGGGCTTAGAGGTCGACCAGGTGCGCCAGCTGAAGCAGTTGCGGGAGGAGAACGTTCGGCTGAAGCGGCTGGTGGCGGACCTGACGCTGGACAAAGTGATGCTCCAGGACGTACTGGGAAAAAAACTCTAAAGCCCTCGCGGCGGCGTCCGGTGGTTGAGCACCTATGCGGCCACTATGGGGTAAGCCAGCGGCGAGCTTGCAGGGTGGGTCGGCTGAACCGAGGCACGTACCGGTATCGCAGCCACAAGGATCCACGGACCGCATTGCGTATGCGAATCCGGGAGATCGCCTAGGCTCGAGTGCGTTACGGATATCGGAAGATCCTGGCGCTGCTCAACCGGGAGGGCTGGAAAGTGGGAAGATATCTGGTGTACCGACTCTATAAAGAAGAGGGATTGACGCTCCGGCAGTGCCTGCGACGCCGGCGCCGGGTAGCGGTCCACAGGCGGGAGCGACAGAAGCCGACCGGGCCGAACCAAGTATGGAGTCTGGACTTCGTGGCGGACCAGTTGGCCGACGGGTGACGGTTCCGTGCCTTGACGGTCGTCGATGTGTTCACGCGAGAGAGCCTGGCGATCGAGGTGGGGCAGAGCTTGAAAGGAGAGGACGTCGTGAGGGTGTTGAACAGGATCAAGGGGCAGCGGGGAGCGCCGAAGATGTTGTTCTGCGATAAGGGCAGTGAATTTTCCGGTCAGGCGATGGACTTGTGGGCTTATCAGCACGGCGTGCGGATCGACTTCTCCCGGCCCGGCAAGCCCACCGACAATGCCTACGTGGAATCGTTCCACGGGACCTTTCGACAAGAGTGCTTGAATGCCCATTGGTTCATGACGCTGAGTGAGGCCAAAGAGATCATCGAGGCCTGGCGGGGGGAGTACAATGAGAGCCGTCCTCACCGGGCTCTCGGAGAGCAGACGCCGAACGAATTTGCCAGTCAGGTCGCGGCTAGCCGCGACCTGACTGGCCTCGAAGGGGCCGAAAACTCACTCTGAAAGTGGTACAAAAACCCCAGACCACTCAACACCACGCTGGAACTCGCATTATGATTGGTACAGAAAACGGGGGCAGGTCAAGCCAACCTCAGAAGTGCCAGCAATTACCTCAAACTTGAACTCTGCTGGCCCTGTCACTCCACACACTCTGACTATGTAAAATGGTAAGAACGTAATTGTCAGCTTCGCATCGGTGTCGGCGCGCCTGATCGTTAACGTCCGGTCTTCAGTACGATTCAAGGAGAGGGTGTTTCCGACTCCCGGTTCAGAGTTAAACTCAGTGCATTTGCGAGCGAATTCTTCAGAGAGCCGATCCCACACTTCTGGAGCCTTCAGTTCAATCATTTCTTGGTCATGCAAGACCTTGGCGTCCTGAGTCTGTTTTGCATTCCTCTGGTCGATGAAACGTTGGGCGGCCACTCGCCCCAGTTTTGCCAATACGAAGCGCGCACCTACTTTCAGCTCAGATAACCGCAAGGAAAGGCCCGCTTCCCGACTTTCGGACTCTGGACTTCTGCGCGGCCGGAACAGCGCTTTCCCTTCGTCCCATTGACCCAGGCCGCAATTGTGGCTATCTCAGAAATTCTTTGTGTGTGGGAACGCGAACTAAGCTGGCAGGGACCCCTGTTGATTTCGTTGAAAATGGTGTCCTCCCCCCTCCAGCAAGGGAAGCGCCGACTCACTTCTGGGCGACATATGCCGAGAAACGATGGCCAGACGAGGGGATGAGGAACTCCGGCATCGTCCTTGCGCTCGATCAGATTGCGGCACTATTTCTCGGCGCTGGGTGATTCACGGCAGAAGCGCGCGGGTTATCACCACCAACCCGATCATAAGTGCCCAGCTCCCGACAATGGCCCCGGTCCAACATGTGACCAGCTTCCATCCCGTATACTTCTGGTCAACTGCTAAGTATTCTTCCATCGGATCAACGTCCTGCAGATCCTTCGGCGTTCCCTTCATGTGAAACCTCCCTTCTAGTTGGTCTTCTGGTAGTCACGTTTTGTTAGCTCACGCTGCTTTCCTTACTTCCCCCAGTTCCTCCATCCCGACTAGAAACCATCGCTTGATTTCTTGCCTCGTCCCCTGAGTTATTTGGTAGGTGAGGCGAAACCAAGGTTCGCCGCGCGCGTGCCATGACGTGCAGCCTACCTACCATCGCGCCAGCCGCGTGCCCCACGGCCTGGCGCGCCCCCCGGGATGCTCCACCCCCGCCTATCCCTCCCTGCCAGCGCACCCAGGCATATGTTGTTCAATCTCTGTTATCGGCAGAGGCGGGGGGAATTTGAGTTAAATTTTTCTCATCCCGGGCGACAAAGGAGTCGACCCGGGCGCGCGCGGGCACACGCCAGGCGGCGTGGTGGTTTTCCTTCCAGAGAAGCGCGGGCTTGCCTGCGGTGACTGGGTCGCGGGCGACATGCCCTCGATCTCCGAAGTCCGTCCTTACGAATGGATTGAGACGCGCAAGAAAGCCGGCAAGCTCGACTTCGATTCGCTGATTCCCGGACACGGCGACGTGTTGCGCGGCAAGGAGCGCCTGGTACTGGGGGAACAGTACCTTGCCGATTTAATGCAAGCGACAACAAAAGCGTGGGGAATCGCTCGCGAAGGTGCGCGGTAAGGCGGCGCCGATTCTGAAGGCGCGCTCCGCAAGCCGGTTCGATGCAAGCTTTCCTTGTCGCGGTGATTTGAATGTCTCCACCGCTTGCCGGATCACAGGAGAATTGGCCCGCCAGCACCAGGCGGCGGTCACGCGCAGCAAGGTGTTGCGCGCCCCAGGCGCCCGCCGATTTCAGCGAGCGATCCCATTCCCCACCTCAGGCGGCGCATTCATGGACGGCCTCAGGCGGCGCCAGGATATTTGCCGTGGATGTGTTGGGCTGGAGGTCATGGCAAGGGGCCACCACTGATACAGAGGTTCGTAGTT
>Ga0116120_1001266_pt1 | contig 17766 bp, 20 predicted proteins | sample June2015DPH_11_1_3_FD_89724 | JGI IMG/M metagenome (GOLD analysis project Ga0116120, IMG submission 89724) | Peatland microbial communities from SPRUCE experiment site at the Marcell Experimental Forest, Minnesota, USA - June2015DPH_11_150 | ecosystem: Environmental > Terrestrial > Soil >... | reverse complement strand
TCTCTCTCAGCCTGGTGCCGTTCTATTATTTTATGATACTGCTGGTAGCGGCGTCGGCCCTGTTCTACTGGCAAATCGACCGGATTCGTATAGGCGGTACATTCCGAAGCGTAGCCGCTAACCCCGTACTTGCCGAGCATTTAGGTGTTCATCTCATGAAGTACCGTGTGATCGCGTTTACTATTGCCGGCGTGTTCACCGGCTTTGCCGGCGCCTACTATGTCACCTTTATTTCAGTCATAAATCCGCTTATTTTTGATTTGTGGAAGTCCATTCAGATAATGATGATGGCCATTGTAGGCGGCCCAAGCTTGATAGTCGGAGGGGCGATCATAGGATCTACCGTACTGTATTCTCTGGGTAACTACCTGTCCCAGTTGCCCATACCCAATGTTCAGTATGTAGTGTTCGGCGCTGTGGTTGTGCTGGTGCTGCTGTTTCTCCCCAAGGGAACCGGGCTGGTCGACCTGTGGGGCAAGTTCTGGCGCAAGGTGTTTAGAGAGCCTGAAGAATATGAAATTCCCGGGGAATTCGCCGACGACGAGGAAGAATAGAACAGGACAATAATGAGATGGCATTACTGGAATTAAACGACATAACCAAGTTTTTCGGCAAACTCGCCGCTGTCGAGGATATCGATCTCAAGGTCGAGGAAGGCGAGGTCCTGGGCATTGTGGGGCCCAACGGCTCGGGCAAGACCACCCTGATCAACCTGATTTCAGGTTATTACAAGCCCACGCGCGGCGACATCTATTTTAATGGGCAAAAAATATCCGGGCTGAGGCCCGATCAAATAGCCAGGCTGGGCATTGTCAGGACCTTTCAATCGAATGTGCTCTTTGAAGGCGCTTCTGTAATCGAGAGCATGATGATCAGTTCCAGGCTGCAGTATAAGACCGCCGAGTGGCAGGCCTTCTTTAATACCAAGACATACAGGGATGAGCAGGAAAAGGTGGTCGGCAACCTGCTTGAAACGCTGCAGTTGCTGGATATCTTTAACGAGACATTCAGGCCGGCTGCTGCGCTCTCGCACGGATACCAGCGCATGCTGGGAATAGCCGCGGCCCTGGCTGCCAATCCCAGCGTCCTGATGCTCGACGAACCTACCACCGGCATGAACCACGAAGAAGCCATGTTCGTGGTGGAAAATATTAAAAAGATCAACCAGCGGGGAATTACGGTACTGCTGATCGAGCACAATATGAAAGTGCTGCTGGGTGTGGCTACCAGGGTGGTTGTCCTGAGCTTCGGTAATAAGATCGCCGACGGCGACCCCTACGAAATGATGAGCAAACCGGAGGTCATCGAGGCCTACCTGGGCACGGAGACGGTGTAAACAATGTTGGAATTGAAAAACGTCTGGATCAGGTACGGCAAGAACGTGGCAGTGAGGAAGCTCACCCTGACCGTCAATAAAGGCGATTTCGTGACTATCCTCGGCGCCAACGGCGCCGGCAAGTCCTCTACCCTCAATGCCATCAGCGGACTGGTGAAAGTCAAGAGGGGCGAGGTCAATTACAAAGGGGAGAAGATAAACGGCCTCAAGCCCGGGAGAATAGCGGCCAGAGGGATTATCCAGATACCTGAAGGCAGAAAGTTGTTCCCGCTGATGACCGTCAGGGAAAACCTGGAGATGGGCGCCTATCTATGCAGAGATACAAAACGTATCCAGGACTCTATGGAAAAAGTCCTGGCCCTCTTTCCGATGCTAAAGGAAAAACTTGGCGGCAAAGCGCGCGAACTTAGCGGCGGACAGCAGCAGATGCTTGCCATTGCACGCGGGCTGATGGCAATACCGGAGCTGCTCATGTTCGATGAACCTTCCCTGGGCCTTAGCCCCTTGCTGCGCCAGCAACTCGCCGAGAAAATAAAGGAGGTCAGCCGCGAAGGTATCACCATCATTCTCGTAGAGCAAAACGCACGGCTTGGCCTGATGTTAGCTACCTATGGCTACGTTATGGAGAACGGGCAACTGGTGCTGCAGGGCAAAACCAGCGACCTCATGCAGGACGAAGGTGTGAGGAAGGCGTACCTGGGCGTTTAGCATTTGCTTTAGCGGCGCCGTGAGGTCATGAAGCGATGATGACTGCAGTTACGGGACCAATCTCATCGATACTCTAATGATCGAAAATCCGGGGGAATTATTCCCGGGTAAATAACAATAAAAAAGGAGTGATCATGGCAAAATACATGACTCAAGAATGGATGGACTTATACAAGGATGCGCTCAATGCCAGCAAAACGTACGAAGATTCCGCCAAAACATGGGAAGGTGATTTCTATTTCATTTGTGAGAAGGGCGGCCCGGTAAAAGAAACAATGTATGCCTACGTTGACCTTTATCACGGCAAATGCCGTGCGGCGGAGATCGTCGCCGATCCCAACAAATATAAACCGGAATTTGTGATTTCCACCAATTATACTATTTGGAAGAGGATCGTAATGGGGCAACTGGATTCCACTCAGGCGCTGATTACCAAGCAGTCCAAGCTCACCGGCAATATGGCCAAGATCATGCGCTATACCAAGGCGGCCAATGAAATCACCAACATCACCAAGAAGCTTCCCACCGAGTGGCCCGAGTAACTGCAAGCCCGCTGACTAATATCAACGCAAAATAGAATGTCTCCGCCCCCCTGTAAAACCGTTTCAAATAAGGAGGACACTTAGATGAATCTGGCGACATTGGCCGAGGACAATGTACTCAAGTTTGGCGAGTACGAATACCTGCATTATGAGGGACGATGGTATACCAATGTCGAAATGAACCTCATTGCAAACAGGTTAGGGAATGCGCTGAAAAAACTGGGCGTAAAAAAGGGCGACCGTGTAGGCACGCAGGTATATAACTGCCCGCAGGTCCTTCAGGCCTTTCAAGCGGTTTTGAAAATAGGCGCCGTCATTGTGCCCATGAACCCGGGTGCACGCGGGGAGGAGGCTGCGCATCTATACCGTGATTCCGGCATTAAAGTCTTGATAACCAGCAGCGACTATATGCCGATAATCGATGCAGCCCGTAAAACTGCTCCCGACCTGGCAAACATAGTCCTGATCGACAAGGACGGCGTTCCCGGCACCCTCAACTTCGATAAGCTGATTGAAGGCTGTTCAGAGCAATTGACGATCGAGGAGATGGACAACGACGACAATGTCGCCATGATTTATACCGCGGGCACTACCGGTCTTCCCAAGGGAGTGGTTCACAGCCATTTCGGGCTTTACTATACGCTTTTGGGTTTCTTCGAGACACTGGAGACAATCGTCCCTGCCAGGTTTAAGGCCAGGATGACGTCCGTGGATGTTAATGCGCATAAAGAGACCGTGCAGGACCTGGATATCATCGGCATGGAGCTGAATCTGGTCTGCCTGCTGATTCTTCCCCTGTGCCACATCTACGGGATGATGCAGATGTTTTTGAAATACTATACGGCCGATAAATTGATTATCCTTAAAAAATTCGACCCGGTGGAAGTGTTCAAGTGTATTGAGAAATTCAAAGTCACCAGCCTCGATGGAGTACCCACCATGTGGGTCATGCTTTACAACCATCCCGATATCGATAAATACGATCTGAGCTCGCAAAAATACTTCTCGTGCGGCGGTGCTCCCATGCCCCTGGAGTTGCTAAAGGCCTGGAAGGAGAAATTCGGCACCCGCATAAGCGAAGGCTGGGGAATGTCCGAGCTCGCTTCTTACGGCACCTCCTGTTTTGGCCGGGCTTACAAGCCCGGATCGGTTGGCAAGCTGATGCAGAAGGCCAGCCGGATAAAAATAGTTGACGATGCCGGCAGGGAAATGCCTGCAGGCCAATGGGGAGAGGTGGTCTTCAAGGGCTTCAATGTCATGAAGGGCTATTGGAACTTGCCGGAGGAGACCGCCAAAACGATCAAGGACGGCTGGATGTACACGGGAGATCTAGGCTACCTGGATGAGGATGGTTACCTTTTCCTCACGGGCCGCAAGAAAGACCTGATAATAAGGGGTGGAGAAAACGTCTTCCCATCCGACGTGGAAAACGTTCTTTACAGCAACACTAAGGTCATGGAGTGTGCTGTAATAGGCGTGCCCGATAAGGTCTACGGAGAAGAGATAAAGGCCTTCGTGGTCCTCAGGCCGGGTGAGACTGCCACCGAACAGGAGCTCATTGATTTCTGCAAGCCGCTCATACCTACCTTTAAGCAGCCAAAATCAATCGGATTTCTGCAATCGCTGCCAAAGAACGCAGTAGGGAAAGTACTCAACAAAGAACTGAGGAAGCTGGCCGAAGCAGACCGCTGACCGCGCTGGACTAACTCCAACTTGGGTTTTGCGCTGAGCAGCCTGATAGCCGGGTGGCTCTGGCAGTCCATCAACCCCGCCGCACCCTTCTACTACGGCTCTGCCTTGGCCGTGCTTGCGATGGTGGGGATGCTGGTGTTTATCAGGAGGTAAATAAGTGCCTGGGTCCCCGACAATCTGTGCGGCATTTATAGGATGATACGATGTGAAGAGAAGAGATATCTGACTTGATAGTCTAATGAGCTTGTAATTTATGTATGATAATAATATCATTAGTCAGGCACCTGCAGTACATATTGATTTTTGCTGTAGATACTGCGGCAATTTATGAAATGACTAGACTTATTTATGCCTTAAAGTAGCTTAACAGCTACATAGCCAGCTGCGCTGGCGCGCTTTAGGCAGAATTGCTCTGCAGGTGCCTTAGAATGAAATTAGATAATCAACATGCAGCCGCATCTAAAGGTAAATCCTACAGAAATTCCAGAACGATTTCACAACCTACGCACCGCTAAAGATATTGCTGATTTACTAGAGATTGATTTACAAAGGCTTAACTATCGTCTGTACAAAGCATCTGCATCAGCCAAATATACAACATTCCAAATTCCCAAAAAATCCGGGGATTCGCGAACTATTTCATCGCCCACCCAACAACTTAAAACTATCCAACAAAAGCTAAATTATATTTTGCTGCATATCTATCATCCTAAACCATCCGTGCATAGTTACTTAAAACATAAAAGCGTCGTATCGAATGCCGCTTTTCATTGTAAGAAAAGAAATATTTTGACTATAGATTTACAGGATTTTTTCCCAAGTATAACCTTCCCCAGAATACGGGGTATGTTAATGGGTATTCCATACCAGTTAGATCCCAAGGCAGCCACCATACTTGCCCAAATATGCAGTTTTAATAACGAATTGCCTCAAGGAGCACCTACTTCTCCGATTATATCCAATATGATTTGCGGGCAATTGGATAGTGAATTGACCCAACTGGCAAAAGAATATCGATGCCATTATTCTCGATATGCTGATGATCTCACATTTTCAACTAATTTGAGGGAATTCCCGTCCGCATTTCTGATCCAAAAGGGATCAGGGCAAATTGAAATTGGTGAGGAACTTAGAGAAATTATTGAATCTAATGGATTTGACATAAATGATGATAAGATTCACCTGCAACGCGAAACAGAGCGGCAGCAAGTTACCGGACTTATTGTAAATGAATTTCCGAATGTAAGACGAAAATATGTGCGGAATTTACGAGCAACATTACACGCTTGGCGGAAATATGGTTATGAAGCGGCGCAAAAACAATTAAATGCAAAATATAATAAAAAATATAGGAATCCAACTATAAAAGAATTGTCACTAAAAAATTATATTAGAGGAAAATTCAATTATTTAAAAATGGTACGTGGTGTTGATAGTAAGGTATATTTCAACCTTCTAAATAAATTAAATACATTAGACTCGGGGTTAATTAGAAAAGGAGAACTTATCAAGCTGAACTCCAGTACCAAACCAATTGTGCTGACAGAAGGTAAAACTGATATCAAACATATGACAGCTGCGTTGAATAAACTAAAGATGTTAGGTAATAAATACAGTAATATCGATATTGATTATCAAATGTTAAGCGGATCTAAGGGAAAGGATAAGTTAAAGAACTTTTGTGAAAACCATTCCCAGTTACCCAATGTACGCTTGCCCAATAGTCCATCAATTATTTGCTTATTTGATAGGGAAGATGACACGATTAAGGAAATGACTGATGAAAATAAGCCATATAAATGCTGGGGGAATAATGTGTTCTCTCTTGTCATACCTAATCCTTCTCATAGATTAAATAGCCCTAATATATGTATAGAATTGTATTACAAAGACCCTGATATTATGATAATGGACAAAGATAAGCTCCGCTTGTATTTTAATAGCGAATTTGATAGTCGTTCCTACAGACATAAAATCCACAGCAATTTGAATTGTATCGATAGGGCCATTATAGACGTATATTACAGGAAGGGTATATTAAAGATTATCGATAGAGATGTATTTGATGAAAATTCAAAAAATATAGCATTGTCTAAAGAGGCATTTGCGAGTTATGTATTAAGTCGAGAACCAGGTTTTGAGAATGTTGACTTTAATGAATTTATTAAAATATTTGATATCATATTACAAATATTGGAATTAAGCCCGACCTGAAATATTTCAGGTAAGGCCAATTGAACAACAATTTGCATTTAACCTTAATTCAGGCCGAAGCCCCGGAATAGTGCCGCAGTCCCACTCGCCAGATTATCCTGGAAATCACCAGTAGAAGTAGCGCCGCCGCCACCGCCCCCAGCAGGGTCTGCAGGTTGAGGCGGTTGGTCAGCGCTTCGGCGGGTATGGTAGTGGCGAAGGCGATCGGCACCACGAATGTCAGCCCGTAACGCAGCCACGTCGGATACAGGCTCACCGGCCAGCGCCCAGCCTCATACATGCTCTGGAAGATCACCAGGATGTTCTCTATGCGCACGAACCAGAACGACAGCGTGGCCAGTATCAGGAAGAAGCAGTAAATAATCACCCCGCCCGCCGCCAGCGTGAGCACGAACATGCCGGCCTGCTGCAGGCCCACCTTCTCCCCCAGCCCTATCAATGCCCAGGTCATTATGCCCAGCCCCAGCAGGATATCAATCAGCTTCCAGATGTCGATTCGCCCGATGCTGACCAGGAGCTGCGAGTCCTCCGGCCTGATCAGTGTGAAATCGAGCGTACCGTCGCGCACCGACTCGATGAAGGCCTCCATGCCCGGCTGGATGACCAGGCCGATAAGCCCGCCCACCAGGAAATAAACGCCCACCAACGCCAGTACCTCCTGCGGGCCCCAGCCCCCCAGTTTGTCGGTGTAGGAAAAGATCACGGCCAGGCCGCCCAGCGACACCACCAGGTTGAGAAAGGTCTGGAATAGCTGCACGAAGAAGTTGACCCGGTAGGCAACCTCCCCCATGAAGCTGACCACGAAATAGGCCCCCAGCAGGCGGAAGAAGTTCATGCGCCCACCGCCGAATAAACCTTGGTCCCCGCCTTCCAGACTATTCGTAATAGCACGTAGCCCACGATAATCCAGGCCGCCTGCGCTCCCAGGCCGATCAGGGCATCGACCGGGCTGAGCTTGCCCAATAAAAGCTCGACCGGGAAGCCTATCACCCAGCGGAAAGGCAGTAGGTCGGCTATGACCTGCACCGGCTGCGGCAGGAGGGTCAGCGGTGCGATCTGCCCGGAGAGAAAGAGCATCAGCACGAAATAGGATTGGTTGATGGCGCTGACCCGCGTGGTCCAGAACGCAACCAGCGCCAGAGTCCATTCCAGCAGGAAGCGCACCATAAAGGCCATCAACAATACGGGGATGAAGACCAAGACCGCCCAGGGCTGGGGCGAGATAGAGGCATGAAAGGCAAACGCCAGGACGATGGCGATGAGCACCATGGCCGGCAGGGTTATCAGCTTGGAGGACACGTTGTCGGCTATATCCGAATGTATGGGGTGCACCGGCTTCAACAGCGCGAAGGAGAGCAGACCCTCCCGTATGCGGTACTCAAAGTCATACATGATCCAGGTGTAGCTGAACTGGTTGACCAGCATCAGCACTACGAAATAGCCGGCGAAGTCCCGCGTTGTGTAGCTGCCCACGCTGCCCCCGGCCCCGGTGGAAACCGCCGACCATACAATGAGATAAATCAGCGGCTCCAGCACCTGCCCGAGCATCCAGATGGCCAGCATGGCCCGGTACTGGAACATCATGGCCATGGTGGTCTTGAACTGCTGCAAGTACAGCCCGGCCAGCGCCCTCACGGCTTCTCCTGCGCAAAGACGCGCTCGATCACTTCCTCGATGGGCGGGTCCTCCACCAGCAAATCGATCACCGGCAGGTCGGCCAGCAGCCGTTCGGTGACCTTAGCAGTCTCGGCCTTGGGCACCCGCAGAGTGAACTGGTTATCTTCACAGGATATTACCTCGCCATACTGCTTTAAGTCGGCCTGGCAGTCTTCCAGCCGCACTATGATGGTCTTGTGGTCGGTGAAGTTTTGCACCAGGGCCGAAAGGTCGCCGTCGAAGAGCAGCTTGCCGTGGTGGATGACGACCACCCTGCGGCACAGCGCCTCAACGTCCGCCATGTAGTGGCTGGTCAAAAGCACGGTGGCGTCGAAGCGCTGGTTATACTCGGCAATGAAGGACCTTATGCGCCGCTGCATGGTCACGTCCAGCCCGATGGTTGGCTCGTCCAGGAAGACCACGCTGGGACGGTGCAGCAGCCCGGCGGCGATCTCGCACTTCATGCGTTCGCCCAGGGAGAGGTTGCGCACGGGTTTGTTCAAAAGCGGGCCCAAATCCATCAGCTCGGTCAGCTCTTTCAATGTGCTGCGGAAGATATCGGGAGGAATGCGGTAGACGGCCCGGTTCAATTCGAATGAGTGGATGGCGGGGATGTCCCACACAAGCTGGTTGCGCTGTCCCATGACCAGCGTGATCTGCCGCAGGAACGACTTCTCGCGCTTCCAGGGGGTGTAGTTCAGCACTTTTACCTCGCCCGACGTAGGATGCAGCAGGCCGGAGAGCATTTTGAGCGTGGTGGTCTTGCCGGCGCCGTTGGGACCCAGGAACCCGACTATCTCGCCGGGGGCCAGGTCGAAGGAAATGCCGTCCACCGCCGCCACCTGTATGGTGCGGCGCTTGACCAGTCCCTGCAGGGCGGCCCTGGCCCCGCTGTCCTGCTGGCTGACGGTGAATACCTTGCGCAGGTCCTTGATGTGAATGGCCGGGGGGGGTTGCATCATCACACTAGATGATAATATAAAAAGGGGATGGGTTCACAAAATTCGGGTCATAAGCTTAATAACGTCATTGCGAGGAGCGGAGCAATCCTTTGTACGAAGGTTTTAGTCTTCGAATCAAAGGATTGCCACGTTGCCTGCGGGCTCCTCGCAATGACCTTTTTACCGCCCTCGTAATGGGGGGCTAAAGCCCCTCTTCAACGCCCCCTGCCCGGAATATCCTTACAATGGAACACGGATTCAACGTCGCTGGTCACGAGGTCATTGCGAGAGTCTTCCCACGTCATTGCGAGCGAAGCGAAGCAATCCTTTGTGCGAAGGTTTAAGTCTTCGAATCGAAGGATTGCCACGGCACTGCGTGCCTCGCAATGACCTGTTTATCACTTTATAATAGAACTATGAATACTTCAATTTTCATCTGGATCATCTATGCTATCTGGCTTATCGTCGTGGTATATCTGACCGTTTCCGCGATAAGCGTAAAACAGGAGACCAAAGGACACTTGTTACAAAGTTTCGGCCTCATGTTTGCCATAATCGCCGCGTTCTTGCTTCCGTTTCTTCCGATATTCCGCTTCCTTAACTACGCTCCCGTGAACCCTATCTTAAGCAGTATAGGCCTCATTCTGTGCCTCGCAGGCATGGCATTCCTGGTCTGGGGGCGGCAGCGTCTGGGCAGAAATTGGAGCCAGACTGTCTCCATCAAGAAAGAACCAGAACTAGTAACGTCAGGTCCGTACCGCTACGTGCGGCATCCGATGTATGCCGGAGGCCTTGCCGCGGCCTTCGGTTCGGCGATTGTCTGTGGCGGCGCCTGGATCTTTCTTCTCGTCATCCTGGGTGCCATTTTTCTTTATCGTGTCGGAGCGGAAGACCGGCTAATGGAGCAACAATTCCCGAACGAATATCCTGCTTATAAGAAACGGACGAAGGCGTTGATTCCATTTGTGTTGTAAGGCCTTGCGCCTTCGTTCAAAGGATTGCTTCGCTTCGCTCGCAATGACATGTTTACCGTGCTCGCAATGACATAGGCTATTGCACAATTGGCGCTATCTATTTAGACTATATACCGGATGTTACAGAGAATGATGGGAGGGGCATGATAGCATCTAAGGGAGAAAGAGTTGGATAACAGGTGGTCCAGCGCCTGGTGGGGTTACCTGATCAGCTTTGGGATGATCCTCGTAGCCACGGTGGCAGGCAAGTTGCTGGTGATGATGCCCATTTTCGACCTGCACAACATGGCGATGGTCTTTATACTGTGCGTGGCGCTCTCAACCTATTATATTGGGTTCGGCCCGTCTCTCATGGCAGCTTTTCTGAGCGTGCTTTGCTTCGATTTCTTCTTTATCCCCCCACTGTTGACCTTTACCGTGGGGACCCAGCAGGACATTCTCAGCCTGCTTATCCTGTTCGTGGTCACGTTCGTGATCTCTTGCCTTTCACCTAAGATTCGATAATAATCAATGAGGTATTAATTTATGGAGTGCCGGAAGGGTATGTACAACAGTTATGTGAAATATGTTCGGAAGAGCTGTCCTGGAATACTGGTAATTTCCCTTATATTCACGCTTGCGGCCGCGATGATATTCGCCGGCGGCGCAGCATGTAATGACGGATCGCAGAATCAGGCTGTTGAAATAATATCGGTTACAGGCCCTATCCCGCCGTTTACACCGGGCGGTCCGGCTGTGGAAATAACCTTGAAGAATGTGTCCGCCGAACCCATCACGGGTTTAACGGCCACGCTGGTGGCAGGCAGGTCCTTCGATTTCAATTTTGAAGTTTCCCCCGCGGCTCCTTTGATGCCCAACGGGAGCATCAGCAGTAAAATCACTATGATCGGAGGGGGATTAGATGATACGGCAATGTATCCCATGACGATCAAGGTGACCTTGCAGAGCGGGGCCGCAGCCATCTATATGCAGCAGGTACAAATTAAGGCGCCCCAATAAAGCCGGGGCTATATCTATGGCTATATCTATATTGATGTATTATATTAGACAGAGATGGGGGGTATGATTCGATGAAATGCCCATTGGATAAAAACGACATGATAATGGTCGAGCACCGCAAGATCGAGATCGATTTCTGTCTGGAGTGCTCGGGGGTCTGGCTGGACTCGGGTGAGCTGGAGCTGCTGGTCGGGGTGCTCAATGCCGAAGGCGCCGACCTTCATCTTAACGAACTGCTTTCCAAGCCTGCCGGTCAGGGCAAGTGGAGATGCCCCATCTGCGCTCACAAGATGAATAAAATCTGGCTGGGGAAGGGGGCCAAAATCTTGATCGACAGTTGCCCGCTGGGTCACGGGATGTGGTTCGACGCCGGGGAGCTGCAGAAAGTACTCCGGGAAATGGAACCGGCAGGGGCGCCGGCCAACACGACCGTGATCGACTTCCTGGGCACGGCTTTCCAGGCTACTCACGGCAAGGACTCCAAGGGATAACAACCGATTTTATATAAAGCGTTGACATATTAGGGAGGTTAACGATGATTTTCGCCAGTAGTATAGTCGCAATAATAATCATTCTTGTCCTTGTCTTTGTAGGCATCTATAACGGGCTGGTCGGCGCCCGCAACGGGGTAAAAAATGCCTGGGCACAGATCGACGTCCAGCTCAAACGGAGGCACGACCTCATACCCAACCTGGTGGAAACGGTCAAAGGCTACATGGAGCATGAGCGCGGCACGCTGGAAGCCGTGACCAGCGCACGCAACCTGGCGCAGTCCATGTCCAACGCCGGGCCGGCCGACAGGGCCAAGGCCGAAGGCGACCTGGGCAGCGCACTCTCACGGCTGCTGGCCGTGGTGGAAAACTATCCCAACCTGAAGGCTAATGAGAACTTCCTGGCGCTGCAGGAGGAGCTGACCTCCACGGAGAACAAGATCAGCTTTTCCCGCCAGTTCTATAACGATATCGTACTGAAATATAACAACATGATCCAGATGTTCCCCTCGAATATGATCGCCGGCATGGGCGGTTTCCAGCCCAGCGAGTTCTTCGAGGTCAAGGATGCAGGGGAAAGGGAAGCCCCCAAGGTGAGTTTTAGCGCTCCCCCCAAAACCGGCAGCTAATCTGCTTTAAATTACTTCTATGTGGGAACAGATAAGGGACAACCAGGTCCGTTCGGTCATCCTCGTAACCTTCATGGGCATTCTATTGCTCCTGGTGGGTTTCGCTATCGGCTATTATTTTTTGGGGGACCCGGTTTTAGGCCTGATAATCGCCGCCCTGGTCTGGGGCGTTATGAACCTGATAGCCCTCTTTCAGGGGGATAGCATCATACTGGGCATGTCGGGCGCCCACAAGATAGGGCCGGACGATCATCCCCGCCTTTATAACGTGGTGGAGGAGATGAAGATAGCCTCCGGCCTGAAAAAGATGCCGGACGTCTACATAATCGATGACCCGGCGCTGAACGCCTTCTCGACGGGGCGTGACCCCGACCATGCATCGGTGGCCATCACCTCCGGGCTGCTGGACAAGCTCAACCGCGACGAGTTGCAGGGCGTTATCGGCCACGAGATAGGGCATGTCAATAACCGCGATATCCGGCTGATGATGCTGGCCAGCATACTGCTGGGAACGATCGTCATCCTGTCATGGTACGCCACCCGCATCATGTTCTTCGGCGGTATGGGAGGTGGAGGACGGAGGGGAGGGTCTTCAGGAGGCGGCGCGGCGCAGTTGATCATACTGGTGGTGGGACTGGTGCTGCTGATACTGGCGCCGATCTTTGCCCAGCTCATTTATTTCGCCGTTTCCCGCAGGAGGGAATACCTGGCCGATGCTTCGTCGGCGCTGTATACCCGTTACCCTGATGGGCTGGCCTCGGCGCTGGAGAAGCTGGAGAACAATGATACCAAGGTCCAGACGGCCAACAAGGCCACGGCCCCCATGTATATCAGCAACCCATTCTATAAGGGCGGCTCGGCGGGCAATGACCTTTTCGCCACGCACCCTCCGCTGGCCGAGCGCGTCCACATACTGCGCGCCATGTCGGGGGCTTCTTATGCCGATTATGAAAAATCTTATAAAGAGGTAACTAAGGAGAGCGTCATCCCCGGCTCGGCGCTCAAGGAAACCGCGGCCGTGGGACTGAGGGAGGCAACACCCGGGGCGCAGGCCGGGGAGCTGCAGGACCAGCTCGACCGCACGCGCCAGACTTCGGATATGCTGTGGAAAATGCACAATTACCGGTCGCTTAACTGTTCCAACTGTGGGACTCTTTTGCGGCTGCCGCCTTCTTACAACCAGCCCTCCGTGCGATGCCCACACTGTGGGTTTGAGAACCCCCTGTGAGTCGGGGGAAAATTCTAAATCCCAAATACTAAACTCTAAACAAATACAAAGCTCAAAACTCAAAGGATTTATACCCTCACCCTGCCCTCTCCCTACGGTTCTGCTATATCTTAGTTGGCGGGAGAGGGTAGATGCAAGGTAGAATACAAGATAAGATGTTAGCTTGTAAGAAACGCCTAGTAGCGGGAGACTACAGGGTTTCGGTAGTACCAGTAGGGAATAGAAAAAATTATAGATTTCCTGAAGTCCGCTATTCAACAAATGATCGGGAATATACTACGTATTATCTGTTGCCATGCTTCGATGGATTACCGCTATCATTTATGATTCAGGTTGAGGATGAATCAGATAAACCTGTTGGTGGATTTAAGTATATGTGGAAGCTGTTTTATATTGATCGAGGAGAAGCTAAACCAGTGCAGGGAGCGGAAGGGGAAGAATATTTAACATTATATGAAGATCAAATATCGCGTAACGAACTTACATTGGCTTCTGAGCATGTATTAAGTTGTGGACAATATTCATTGCAGATACAATTGTACAAGAGAGGCGAGAATATATTGCATTGGTATGCTATTGCTAATTTCAGTATAGTAAAATGGGATTTTTTCTTAGGTGTATTAATTGGGTTAATGATATCAATTATAACCGTAGTTGTAGAAGTAATCTTAGCGATTTTAAAACACTGATAGCTATCGCAATTATCTCTTGTAGACAGGTATCTCTATTTTAATTGTTTGTCTAACTGTTTTTCGACTATTTCATTCACTGTGATAAGCTGTATTTGAATATCTTCATCTCTCTCTAATCTTCGTATTTCCTTGTCAACGTCACGACTGAAACTAAAACTAACAAAGATGCCTTTCTTGCGCCTATCTCTTTTAATTGCCGTAGCGAAGGCATCAATATCTGGTCTACCGACTTGATCGGTACGTTTTACCTGAATTGGTATATATCTATCAATATCACCAAATAAATCTAATCCTTCTTTTTTCTCTTTTTGTATATCTTCAACTGGATAGAGTTTGCCATCAATACCCATATCCCGCACTCTTATTTTATTGGGAATACCACCGATTGCATTGATAGCCCAATTTTGAAACTCAAATGCTGGATATTGTCTAAGTTCTTCGATAGATTTTGGCAAATCACAAACAGTGAAATCCTTCCCTTCTTTAATACCAAAATAGCTTTCTAATCGTTTTGCCATTATCCTACAGGAAGTTGGAGAAATATCTATGCCAATCCATTTACGTTTCATCCTTTGGGCAGATACCAAAGTAGTACCGCAACCACAGAAGGCATCAAGTAATATGTCGCCTTCATTGCTACTCGTCTTTATTATCCTATCTAGCAATGCTTCTGGCTTCTGCGTTGGATATCCCAATCGTTCTTTTGATGTAGGGCTCATTGGTGGTATATCATCCCAAAGCGATTGGACTGCAACGCCCGGCCTTTCATCTAAGTAGTATTTGATATATGGTTGTCCTGTATTGCTGTAGTAAAGTAAGCCTTGTTTATCCATTTCATCCATTTTGTCATGGGTATATGCCCAATATCGCCCTTTTGGTGGTCGTACACCTTTAAATTCATATGATGTATCTCCACCTGGCTTCTTAGCGGTTGGAGTTACTAGTCGATATCGTCTACCCTCAGAATCAGTTTTATTATATTGTTGAGCAATTTGCGCAGTAGTAAACGGAATAAACTGAACATTCCACGTATAGATATCAGATTTGGTATACAACAAGATAATGTCATGCACTCGCCCGAAATGTTTAGCGCCTTGCTTCCAATCACCATGAGAAGTAGTTCGCTTCCACACTATCTCGTTCCTGAAATTTCTATATTCAAAGACACTATCCAGCAAACCTTTTATGTAGTGTGAAGCGTGCCAATCGCAGTGATAATAGAAACTCCCCGTTTCTCTAAGTACACGATATAACTCATTTAATCGTGGCCTCATATAATCTATATAAGCACCAATATTTTCGAACCGATCTTCAAAATGCCTTTTTTCTTGTTCCTGCCAGAAAGCAACGTAGTTTCGATTGGAACTAAAAGGTGGATCAATATATATCAGGTCAACTGAATTATCGGGAAGGTCTTTCAATTTAATAAGACAATCACCGCAATAAATTACATTCGTATCCATAAAAACGCCTACCTCTCTATGCGATTAATACCAGTATACCAGTATAGGTCAATCACGGGAATCAGATATATTGATTTATGGCTATTGTTTCAGCCAGAAAAGTTGTCTATAATCCTAATTGTGAGCTATTACGAAGCTACAGAAGTAATATGTAAGCATTGTGGTTCTCCCAATGTCGTAAAGTACGGGAAAGTCGGGGATACGCAGTATTTCTGGTGTCATGGATGTAAAAAGAAAATAACCGCCCTTGATACCTTGCCCAAGATGCAAACGCCCATAAAAGAGGTCGCATCGGCGGTTAGCATGTATTACGATGGCCTGTCACAAAACGATATCCGCAGACAATTAAAACAAATATACAATCGGGATGTATCAGATTTTGCTATCTATAATTGGGTAGAACGGTTTACAAAAGATGCTGTCAATATGACCAACCAGTACAGGCCGGATGTAGGCTATGTTTGGCTAGCAGATGAAACGGTTATAAATGTAGGCGGTAAGCAATGTTGGCTTCTAGATGTAATTGATGTTAAAACCCGTTTCTTGATAGCGTCCAAATTATCGCCTACCCGTAGGATTGAAGATATACAGGACGTATTAAGGGAAGCCTACGCCCGTACTGGCAGAGTACCCAAAGTCATAATGACCGATCACCTTGAAGCCTATATCTATGGCATTAAGTTTGTATTCGGAGATCAGGCAAAGCATTTACAGGTCAAGAAGTTTACAGCTAAACCGAATAACAATATCATCGAGCGTATGCAGGGCACAATTAAAGAGCGTACGAAGGTTATGCGTGACCTTAAAAGCTTAAATACTGCACAAATATTGCTTGATGGTTTTCTTGTAAACTATAACTACTTTAGACCGCATGAAACGCTTAAAACTACGCCCGCAAACAAGGCACAAGTACATTTCCCTTATGAGAATTGGGAAAGCCTTATAAAACACTCAGAAGAAGCCAAATTGCCCCTATTACGGCCTTTCTATGAGCCAATTAAACCTTTGCCGTATATCAGACCTACCTCTACAGAATTGAAACGGTTTGACCATGCGCAATATAAGCGCAGGAAATTAGAAACCAAAAGAACAGGTATTCCCTATAAGCCCAAGAGCAAAGGTGGTTGTAGACAACCACCGAAACCCACGATACAGATAATAAGCACGCCTAGAGGCTACAAATGACAGCAGTCATAGATTTACTAATAGCTATTACTGCACTGTTAATACTTATCGTAGGCTTGCTTACAGGTATTTTAGATCGGGTTGATAAGTTAGTCGGGAAGAAATTATTTAAAAATAGCAACGAAAGATGCAATGACCGCAAGAATAACTAATATATCTCCCCATATGGGCAGTATGCCACTACCGACTAGAGCTACGGCTATTAGGATGACGGCTAACGCTTCAGCAAATTTTATCAGCAACAACAACCTCCCATACAAAGCAATTTGCTTGGTCAATATAGCATCTTGAATATCGTAAATCAACTAAGATATAGCAGAACCCTCCCTACCGGGGAGAGGGCATTCTATTTAAAAGAGGGGCTAAAGCCCCTCTTCAACGCCCCTTACCCAGACGATCTTATTTTTGGAATACGTGTTTACGCTTCGTTGGATACGAATATTGGCGGGTTCCCTCTTCAATACCTTCCTTTTTCAATAAGGGGGGGAATATGACCTTAGTACCTATTAAAACGTGACTAATTGTCTATTCATATTACGATCGGGGTCAGTATAATTGGACCGTAGGACAAAAACATGAAAATTAAGGCGCAATTTATCAAAATGTCTTTCATAATGTTGCTTTGCATTGTTACCTTTTCGTCCGCCTTTTTCCCGTCGCAAGCTGTGAACGCTTCCAATGTAACCGTCACATTGTATACGTATATGTATGACAGCAGCATAAGCGGCCAGGGTAACGGAGGTGCAAGCGGCCCGGCACTAACAGGTGTGCTGGTGACTGGCAAGGACGGTAACGGGGTACCTTTTTCGCAGACCACAAATGCCAGCGGCTATGTTATCATCACAGGAGCAACCGGTGCCTGGACTTTTACCGCATCCATGTACGGTTATCAGGACAGCATGTGGGTGACCTACATCATGTCGTCAACTACGCTTCAAAGGGTTCTGATTTCATCGTCGCAAACATCCTCTGGATATGCTTATTAAATACCCTCACCCTGGCCCTCTCCCTCAAAG
>Ga0116120_1001259_pt1 | contig 17869 bp, 14 predicted proteins | sample June2015DPH_11_1_3_FD_89724 | JGI IMG/M metagenome (GOLD analysis project Ga0116120, IMG submission 89724) | Peatland microbial communities from SPRUCE experiment site at the Marcell Experimental Forest, Minnesota, USA - June2015DPH_11_150 | ecosystem: Environmental > Terrestrial > Soil >... | reverse complement strand
CGTGAGAAATGCGGGCTAGTCGTGGGGCCTGAATCCTACGGCTGCCTACTTCGACCGGAAATCGAAGGCAACGTAAGTGCTCCGCGGCGAGCTCCGGCGTAATGTGAGGGCCCCCGAAAGGCCAGCCGCTGCCCAAGGTCATGTCCATGCGCAGGCCAAGCTGCTGCGCGGCGCACGCCGTGGACCGGACCGCGTCAAGAAATTCCGGGGATAGGTAGCGAAGATTCGCGAGCCCTTTGCCGGGATCGTCGAGGGTAAGCGGATAGACCGGCTGAACTTCGAATCCGCCGATCCCGGCTTCTTTCATCAAGCGCATTTCCCGGTTCAGTTCCTCGGTGGTCACGGCAGGCCCAAACCACCACCAGCGCATCATGAGCTTCGAGTCTTCGGGAGGCTTACGAAAACGCTCCTGGAGGTTCGCGACCGCGCACTTCCCGGGAGAGTCCGAGGCCTGTGCGCCCCCGAATCCCTTGTGGCAAATGCTGGCGCCCACGAGGGCCAGCAGCACGATCGCGAGCGATTCAAGATGTTTCACAGTCCGGAGACGAATGGTGACCCCCCGCTGAGCTCCTGAGGTTTGGCCGATAACCGCGCTGGCGAAAGCGTGGGCCGATGTTCTGAACCGGCTAAGATTCTATCCTTCTGGCCCAGCGCCAGCCAGGAGATTGCATCCCTGGGGAAGTGAAGCTGGGAGGGTGCACGCGTTGCCTTGAATTCCGCGCCCTGTCAAAGTTGGGGGTCTGCACCGAAACAGCTCGGGAATTGCGCGATGCTCAAGTCGGGCGCGTACTCCTCGCCGGTGAAGGGAGGAAGCGGAGAGCGCTGCCCGATGGAAGTGCGGCCGATGCGGAGGAGGGATTAGGGTTGGGGTCCTTGATGTGGGAGCCTGTCGGAGATGGCACGCGCGCGTGCCTCCACCTCCTCGGCTTCCCTGCCGCTGCCGTCCTTTCGGAGCAGCCCGGCATACCTCTGCAACGTCCCGGCCAGTTGGGGATGGCTGGGGCCGAGGTTTCTCTCCTGGATCTTGATGATCTGCTGGTAAAGGGATTCGGCTTCTTGATATTTGCCCTCTTCCTCGTAAACGGTTGCGAAGATGGTCAGGGTCCGAGCGACGGCGCTGTGCTCCGGCCCCAGATACTCTTGCTGCAGTTCTAACATCCTCACGAAGAAGGGTTCGATGTCGCTCAAACGCCCCATCTCCCGGTATAGGTCTAGCAGACGGTATAAAGGCGATTCGCCCACCTGGCCATGATTCTTGGGGCCGGCGGCTTTGTCGCAAAGGGCCAGCGCTCTTTTGAAGACCGACTCAGCCTCCGCGTACCGCTGTTCCTCTTGATACATTCTGCCGAGATCCTCGAGCAGGTTGGGAAGCAGGTTGGCCTCGTCCAGCCCTCTCACCTTCTCCACCGTCGCGATAGCCTGCTGGTAAGCAGTTTCGGCCAAGTCCAGGGATCCTTGCTCGCGAAAGGATTCCGCCGCAGTTTGAGATCGAAGGCCTCAGCGAGATCCGGGTCCTGGAGGGAGCCTTGCTTTGCAGCGGGTTCGGCAAGGAGTGTTTCGGATTCCGCTTTCTTGCCCTCGGCGGTGTAGACCGAAGCCAGGACGTCGCGGCGCCGCTTCAAATCAACAGCGCTGGCGTACGGCGAAGCGCTGGCGATTTCCAGCGCCCGCTCGAGCAGGGGCTCAGCGTCGGCGTAACGATGCTCCCAGAGGTAGAGCTGGGCGAGATTGTCCAGCACGACAGTCATTCGGAGCACGCGGGCCTCAGGAGATCTGTCTTCAATCTCCAGGGCGCGCTTATAGTATTTCTCAGCTTCGTCGTTCCTCTTCTCGGATTCATAGATCGCGGCGAGATTGTTGAGATTGCTAAACACGCGAAGCGAGTTGGCTCCGTACGCCTTCTCATTGATCGCCAGCACGCGTTTGGACAAGGCCTCGGCGTCGGCAGTACGACCTTGTCCCCAATAGAGGTCCGCCAGTCCTTCCAGGACCATGGGCAGTTGCGGGTCTTCGGACCCCTGGTTCTCGAGTTGGCTGAGGGTCGAAAGGTAAATCTTTTCGGCCTCGACTTCGTGTCCAGCCCCCCAAGCTTCCCGAGCTTGGGCCACGAGCTTGCGGACGGGAACTGTCTGTTCCTGCCCGAAGCCCAACGCACATCCCAGGAGAAGTAGGGGAAGCAGCAGAGGCGTTCTACGGTTGGCAGTTACAGCCATAGCTTTCGAGAAGCGATGACAGCCTGGAATCTCCGTTTTGGCTTTCCGGCGTCCGTAAGTATACACCTGCCCGTTTCCGAGGAGCCCATTCAACGCGGGTGATGCTCCCTCCAAGCATGAACCGTCCTAACGGGGTGAGGCTCCGCCAGCGCCGCGCTCATCGAAGCCTGGGCCAGCCAGAAGAGTTTCAAGCCCCAGGCGGGGGGCGAGGCGGAACCTCCGGCGGAGGGCCGCAATCCCGAGGTGCACCTTCGCGGGGAGAAACGCCGCAACGACATCCATCCGTCGACCACCGGCCCGGAGGCACGGCTGTACAAGAAGGCGCAAGGGCAAGAGGCGAAGCGGGGTTATCTCGGCCCTGTGCTGATGGAGAACCGCCACGGCTGGACGGTGAACACGCGGCTGACCTTGGCGACGGGCCCGGCGGAGCGGGAGGCGGCGGTGGAGATGGTGCGGCGGCGAGGGAAGCGTCGGGTGACGCTGGGGGGAGACAAGAACTACGACCCAGAGGATCTGGTGAAGCCGTTGCGTCAGCAGCGGGTGACTCCGCACGTCGCTCAGAACAACACCCACCGTTCCAGTGCCCTGGACGGGCGAACGACCCGACCCGCCGGTTACGCGGTGAGCCAGAGGAAACGGAAGCGGGTGGAAGAAATCTTCGGCTGGATGAAGACCCTGGGGTTGATGCGCAAGGTCCGGCATCGAGGCCGGGAGTGGGTGGAATGGATGTTCACTTACACGGCGGCTGCCTACAACTTGATGCGGACGACGAAACTGGTGGGGGCGAAAGCGTGAACGCCCTCCCGAAGCGTTACGGTCTGATCCCGAAAGCCGCCAGAACCCACCGAATAAGGTGGGCGGGAGGGGTTCCGTACCGGCGCCCCTTTGGCTCCATCGCCGACTGGAGATGCGGATTGCTGTTAACTGCTATTTTTCAGCGACCTACTAGAGCAACTATTCAAAGCGAGACGGTCCGGCGTATACTGACGCCAACAAGATTGTGGAAATGGGAGTTTCGCCTGAAAGCCTTGAAGACTTTGGCTGCGCAGACATTGAAGGCAGGCTGATCAGGCGGGGGAGGTCCGCTTACGACCGCAGCACCCGTCCCACCAGGGGCTATGTGGATCTCCCAGGGGCAGTCAGTGCGCCGCTTGGTGTCTGGTCGAGCTAGATATGCAAATTCCTTCGGTGACGAGGGTTCAATGGAGCTGAGAAGAGACCCGATTACGCAGAGCTGGGTAATACAACAGACGACCGAGGTCAGCTGGGCAAAAAGCGGGGTTTGTCCTCTTTGCCCTGGGAACGAATTTCTGTGCCCGCCAAACCTTTATGTGTACCCGTACGGCGAGCGCAGTTGGCAGGTCCGAGTAATCCCCCACCGTAATGCCGTCTACCAAATTGAAGGGGACCCCGCGCGACAGGCTCAGGGTATCTACGACAAGATGCGCAACTTGGGGGCTCACGAGGTGGTTATCGAACATCCCGAGCATGCCTTACGGTACGCGCAGCTCAGTGATGATCACGCTGCCCAGACTCTCCGCGCCTATGTCGCGAGGATCACCGATTTGAAGAAGGACCTGCGATTCCGCTATGTGACTTTCTTCCGGAATGTGGGGAAAGAGGCAGGACAGGAGCTGGAGCATCCCCACTCCGAGATTACGGCGACCCCCTTCATTCCGCGACGGGTGGCCTACGAGTTGCGCGCGACGGAAAGGCATTACGAGACCAAAGAACGCTGCTTATTCTGCGATATCGTAAGGCAAGAATTAGATCAGCACGAAAGAGCAGTAGAGTGGAATGATCTCTTCCTGGCCTTCTGCCCTTTTGCGTCGCGGGTGCCTTATGAAACCTGGATCATGCCGATCTATCACCATTGCTCATTCGAGGAAGATGTTACCTCGCCGGATAAGCAGGTTCAGCTCGCGCGTTTGCTGAAATCTACTTTGCGCCGCTTGTCAACCGTGGCCAAAGCGTACCACCTTGTCCTCCACACTTCGCCCAATGTCAACGCCCGGCCACAACGACCCGGCGCGTGGCGAACCTTGGCCGAGGACTATCACTGGCACTTTGAGATTCTGCCGATCATTTCTGGAAAATCCAAATCCTACAGCTTCAAAGAAGTCTACTTTAACTCGTTGCCTCCACCCGAGGCTGCGGCGAAAGAGCTGCGCGACGTGGAAATCGCGGAGACATAGCCGAATACCTTCACACGCGGCGGAGTCCGGCCGGACTGGCTGTCCACAATCGAGAATCATTGGATTTCGGCGTAGTCGAGCCGTGCCCACCGCTCGCGTCCGCTTTGGGAAATTGACCGCAGGATCGCGCCGCCCAGGAGCTTCCGGCGGCGCGCTGGTCCCAAGCCCCGAAGATGCTGCGGGAACGCATAGACTGCTCTACGGAGCCGTGATTCCGCCGGCCTCGAGATTGAGGGAGCACTTAGCCAGCCATCGTTACGAGCGCCGTTGTCGGGTTCGATGGCCTTTGTGATATAAGATGGTAGCTACTCTTTGCGGGGGTGGCGGAACTGGTAGACGCAAGGGACTTAAAATCCCTTGTCCCTCACGGGACGTGCCGGTTCGATTCCGGCCCTCCGCACCAAGCTCTTCCGTTACTTCCAGGGACTACGAGCGGGACTCCCGCGCACACTTTGACAGAGCGAGTGGCCTTGCACTTTCTTGACGTTGGAGGAGAGTAAAGGAGCTGCGATGGAATGTCCCGTTGACCTGAAGCGATCCCCTGATCGTTGGTGGCTGATGGTGCTTTTGATGGCGAGCATGACCTTCTGTTACGCCCAACGCGGAGCCATGTCCGTGGCAGCGCCCCTCGCGATGAGAGAGCTAGGCTTGTCCCCGGCCACGGCCGGCATTCTTCTGTCCTCCTTCTTCTGGGTCTACGCTTTCATGCAACTTCCGGCTGGTTGGCTTGTCGACCGAATTGGTCCCAAGTGGTCTTACGTGTTCGGGTACCTCCTGGGATCGACGGCTTTCGGCCTCACCGGCCTTTTCAACACGCTGATTCCTCTGGTTGCGCTGCGCGTATTCTTAGGCGCCGGACAGGCGGTGATCTTTCCTGCCAGTGCACGTGCCGTGGCGGATTGCTTCGAGGACAAGGAGCGCGGCACGGTCACTGCCGCCTATTTGATGGGAGTTCGTGTAGGCCAGGCGTTGGTCGGATATCTAGCGGCCCATTTCCTGAAGGCTTACGGTTGGCGCAGTTTTTTCGTTGTGGGCGGTGCTGTCTCTCTCCTTTGGCTTTTCCCCTGGCTGGGTTTTTGGAGGAAATCGGAAAGAAGGGAGGTTGCTGCCGCACGGGCTCCCACAGGCACCGCGCAGAAAAGTCTTTCATTCAAGGGATCTATTGCTCTGCTTAAGCAGAAAAGCGTGCTCGGCATTTTTCTTGGCTTCTTTGCTTACGATTACGCATGGTTCGTTTATGTCGCCTGGCTTCCGGGTTACCTCGTGATGGAGCGTCACTTCAGCGTCGAGGAGATGGGGATCTATAGCTCAGCTCCGTATGTCGCCATGCTGGTGGTGATCCTGCTTTCAGGATTCCTGAGCGACCGACTGGTTGGCCGCGGCCTGTCCGAGACTCGAGTGCGCAAAGCCTTCATCATCTCGGGCTTGGCGATAGGCTGCCTGATCATTCCTGCCGGTTTGGTTGAAGACAAGCTGACCGCCGTCTGGCTTCTCACCATCTCACTGTGCGGGCTGGGCGTCGCCACGCCGAATACCTGGACCCTTACACAGGCTGTCTGCGCGAAAAAGATCGTGGGGACTGTCAGTGGCATTCAGAACTTCGGCGGCAACGTGGGAGGGATCATTGCGCCTCTCCTGACGGGATACATCGCCCACACCACCGGATCATTTGCCCTCGCCCTGATCATCACCGGAGCCATCCTCGCCGGGGGCATTCTGGCTTACGGATTCCTCATCCAAAACTCCTTGCCAGGGTCTCTAACGGGAGGGGGCACGGATGTGATTTCCTGACAGAGACAGGAACACACGGTTTTGGCGAAACACGCCGGATGCAGAATCTTCCTGCAGCGTGTCCGGAGACAGGAATTCCTGTGATCGCCCCGGACCTGTGCCCCCTAACACTCTGCCAATCCGACGCGCTCCTGACGTGCCCGTAGCGCCCGGTGCACAGAACGAGTCATGGCTACCCACTTTTCTGTTTTTTCCTGAGAGCCGGTAGCCACGGTCAATCGTCCTGTGATTGACCGTGGGCTTTTTCTCGTTCACGAACCCACGGTTAACTCCGACGGCGGATTAACCGTGGCTACCACTTGCAGCCCCGTGCTTACTTCGCTGGCGGCGTGTAGCTCAGGTCGGGCCGAGACACCGCAATCTCGCTCCGCACGCTGTGGACACTCTTATCGAAGAGTTTCAGAACGGACTCCGCCTCCTCGCGCCCATAGGCTTTCTCCAGTACCGCTCGAAGGGTCTGCTCGGGCGGCTCAAAGTCAGCCCAGTTCTTGTGCGGGAATGTGAACACGTAGGTCGGATGTTCTCCGCCGTTGAACAATTCATAGGTGTAGTAATTCACGGGATAGTTGCTTTTCTGAATAGCCTCCTGGACTTTGCGGAGCGCCATGAGAAAATCAGACTCTCCACCGATGTTCAGGTGATACTCCACGACCTCAAAGAGTGGAGCAGCGCCTTCCATGGGGCGACTCATCTCGGGGTGGTAAAGGTAATAGCCGCCGACCATCGACTCCACATACGGCGCGACGTTGGCGTAGTAATCGGCCATGTCGGCCTCGTCGAATTTGGCGTGGCTGTCGAAGTCCTTCCAGTGGTGGCCGAACGAGCCGTACCCGTACTGACCGACCCGCTGGCCGCTGGCAGTCTCCCATACATCGACTGCCCACGTATCCTTCTGCTGCCGATGCCACTCCATGTGGCGTTTGTTGGCTTGCTCGAACTGCTGACGCATGCCTGGTTTCAGTTTCACATGCCATACCCCCGCCACCGTTCCCGGCTTCTCCTGCGCTAGGAGCGGCAACGCCAGGAGCAACACAAATGCGAGAGTGAAGAGAAATTGTGTCCTCCGCATACGCGTACCTCCTTCCTGTGATTGAATTGGTGCTACGCTCGATAGCCAGAACCCGCGAAGTTCGTCAAACGCGATGGTTGCCGAGGGTTAAACCAGCTCCCGCAGGTCAAGCGGGCGCGAGACCAGTCTCGTTAGCCCGGAAAGTACGGCTCACCCGGGATTTCCATTTTGGGTTTCCGGGTAGCTGACAGTATACACCGAAGCACCATCCCAAGGGCGGGTCCAGCCTAGCTTTCGGTGCAGACCGTTCCTGGCGAACCCCAAAACAGCCCGCCCTGCCCTTCCCGCGAACCCCAAGACTCGGCATCCCCGCTCCAGCCCGGTTTCGAGTGCTAGGCCTTGTCGGCGGCGGCGAGAAAATCCCAAAGCCCAAACTTGACGCATTTCCAACCCATTCCTGGGACACTTTTCCTTCCTGCCTCCTCCGTCCCGCCAATCGGCGCTGAAGAGTGTGGGCGATGAAATCCTCCATTACCACGTGCGGCGGTGTGTGCCGGAATCCTTCTCGCGGCGCCTGCGGAAAAGCGAGCGTGAGCGCCTGAAGGAAATGGAGAGTATCTTTGCTCAGTACTGGAAAGAGCCGCCGCGTCAGACGTTTTTGTAGAGGTGTCCTTCGCGCCCTGAGCGCCTTGATAACCACGAGGAGAAGGAAGAATGATATGCTCTTCCCGAGAGAGGCAGGAGGCACGTTGGGTGGTTATGACGGACCTGGATGGAACGTTGTTGGACCAGGAGACCTACGGGTTCTTTGCTGCCAGTGAGGCGCTGGGCTTCCGGCAAGTTCACGAGAGCCCTGTTGTCTTCGAGCCAGGCGCGTGCCGAGATGGAACTAGTCCAAGTAGAGCCGCGGCTCCGACATCTTTTCATTAGCGAGAATGGCGGAGGCCTTAGATTCAGCACCGTGTGAGTTGAGTGCCCGTCCGGCGCCGAACTGGCGCCGGGTCGTGGCTGCATTCTCCGACATGCTGGGGCCACAACGGTGAGGCCATCGAGATCGATAACACCTGAGGATGGGCACGTGGACGAGGAGATTCTAAAAGGCCGCGTCAAGGAGAAGTTGAGCGCGCTGGGGGAAGTTGAAATCATTGTGGGAATCCCCAGTTACAACAACGCGCCCACCATCGGCCACGTGGTGCGAGCGGCGCAGGCGGGCCTGCTGAAACACTTCCCGGCGCGCAAAGCGCTGATCGTCAACTCGGACGGGGGTTCAACAGACGGAACCTTGGAGGCTGTCGAACAAGCCAAGCTGGATACACAGTCGATCCTGTCGGTGAGCCATCCGCTTTACCCGGTGCACCGCCTTACGACGCCCTACTACGGATTGCCCGGCAAGGGAAGCGCCCTCCGGACGCTGTTCCGCATCGCGGAATTGACTCAGGCTCGTGCGTTGGCTGTGGTGGGTGCGGATTTACGGAGCATCGCTCCAGAATGGTTTGAGCTGCTGCTGGGACCCGTCTTGGATCGAGAGTTTGACTATGTGGCTCCCTATTACAAACGCCACAAATTCGATGGGGCGATCACCAATAGCATTGTGTATCCGCTCACACGCGCGCTCTATGGCCGCCGGGTTCGCCAACCTATCGGCGGCGAATTCGGGATTTCGCGTCGCTTGGCGTCTCGCCTCCTCACTGAGGAGGGGTGGAATACAGACGTTGCCCGGTATGGGATTGATATTTGGATAACCACGACTGCCATCGCGGAGAACTACAAGGTCTGCCAATCCTATTTGGGCGCCAAGATCCACGACCCGACGGACCCGGGCTCCGACTTGAGCGGCATGCTCGTGCAGGTGGTCGGCTCCGTGTTTGGGCTCATGGAGACATACGACTTTGTGTGGCGGAATGTTCTGGGTTCACTGCCAGCGCCCTTGTTTGGGTTTCCCTTTGAGGTGGGCCTGGAACCCGTGCGGATCAACCTCGGGCGCATGCTCGCTTCTTACCAGCAGGCTGTCCGCGATCTCTTGCCTGTCTACCGGAGCATTATTTCTTCTCCTCAACTCGAGGGTCTGGAGGCGGCTGCGGCGCTCCCGGAAGGTGAATTCGCTCTCTCTGATGAACTATGGGTAGCCGTCATCTGTGACTTTGCTTTGGGGTACCACAGGCGGGTCATCGATCGCGAACATCTGGTGAGATCACTTACGCCGCTTTATTTGGGCTGGGTGGCTTCCTTTGCACGTCAAGCTGAGAATGAAACCGCCGCTCAGGTGGAAGAGCGGATCGAAAAACTCTGCCTGGTCTTTGAGCAATTAAAGCCTTACTTGATCAACCAGTGGCCGCTCCAGAGCGGAGAAAAGAGGTCAGCGTCATGAGAGCATTTTGGGAACGGGCCATCCTGGAGCCGCTACGCGACCTTGGCCAACAGGCCTTGGCAAGCCTTTCGAGCCTGATAGGAATGCTGGCCCTTATCCTGCTGGGCTTGATCCTGGGCTGGATTGCCAAGGAAATCATCTATCGCGTCTTGCGGGCTCTGCGTTTCGACCGGTTGTGCGATCGGCTCGGCGTGGGGCTGGTGGTGGAACGGACAGGCCTGGCACGGTCGAGTTCCTACTTGGCGGGCCAGATTGTGCAGGGCCTGATCATCCTGACCGCGCTCCTGGCGGGCCTGAACGCGCTCGGGACACCCCTAGCCCGAAACCTCGTGGACCGGTTCTTCCTCTACCTGCCCCACTTGCTGGCGGCGCTTCTGGTGCTGGTAGTTGGAGCGCTGGTCAGCCGATTTCTGGGCCGCAGCGTGCTCATTGCGGCGGTCAACGCACAGATGCCGTCCGCGCGGTTGCTTGCCGGGTTAACCAGGTTCTTCGTCATGGCACTCACCGTCGTCGCGGCACTCGACGAACTGGGAATCAGCCGCACGACGATTATCGTCACGTTCGCAATCTTGTTCGGGGGAGTAGTAGCCGCTGCCGCGATTGCGCTTGGTTTGGGCGCACGTGATCTCGCCCATGACCTGTTGCAGTCGCAATTCCGCCCGAAGGTGCGCTCGGAAGTTGAAGACCCGATGCGGCACCTTTAGCCCGTGAAGCAGGATGCCGCCCTGAAGGTGCTTGCATTCCGCGAGGTCGACCGGAAACTGCGCCAGGGAGGAACGGTCTGAGCCAGAAGGTTTCGGCACCGTGCTGGCGGGCGACGGGTTTCGGGAGAGGGAGTGTGAAATTGGATCGATGAGAATAAGCCTTCGCCTGATCATTTCGCTGATCCTGGGCGTTGCCCTAGTCGCCCTGCTTTTCGCCTATTTCCAGGTGAAGGCAGAGAAGCGTGCTCGAAGAGACGATCTGCAGCAGCGCGCGAAAGTGCTGGCCGATAGCCTGGCCCAGAGCGTCGAACCGCTGCTTCAAAAGCCTGCGCGAAAAGAGCTTCAGAATCTCGTGGATCGGTTTGCGAGCCGGGAGCACCTGGCTGGCGTGGTGGTTTACAACGAGAGTGAGCAGGCCATAGCCTTGACTGCCGGGTTGGTCGACCGCCTTGCCAAGCGGCCTGACGCGGTGGGGTGGGCAATCAGCCGGAACCAGAGCGTGGGCCAATTCTTTCTCCTGGGCCAAACGCCCATGCATGTCTTTGCTGTGCCCCTGAGCCAGGATGGCCTAGTGATGGGGGCGCTGGCCATTTTTCAGGACGCAAGTTATATCAATGCCCAGAGCGCCCGGCTCTGGCGCACCACCTTCCTCCGGGTCCTGGTCGAGACGCTCTTTATTGTGTTAGTCACGTTTCTTATCATTCGCTGGAGTTTCATCGGACCCATTGCCAAAACAGCGCATTGGATACGCGAACTCCGCGCGGGGAGGCCCGTCGAGAGTCGCAGCCTCCCTGCGGCGGGTTTGTTCAGGCCCTTGGCGCAGGAGGTGATGCGGCTCGCGAAGAGTCTGGAGATGGCGCGAGCGGCGGCCGAGGAGGAGGCGCGTCTGCGGGCCGCGGGGGAATCGTTCTGGACGCCTGAACGGCTGCGCGTTCATGTCCACACGACCCTGCGGGAGAGACGTCTGTTTGTGGTCTCCAACCGCGAGCCGTATATGCACCTGCGGCGAGGGAAGGGAGTGGAAGTGATCGTCCCGGCCAGCGGTCTGGTCACCGCGCTCGAACCCATTTTACGCGCCTGTGAAGGAACCTGGGTGGCCCACGGGTCGGGTGATGCGGACCGGGAAGCAGTGGATGAGCATGACCGTTTGCGCGTGCCTCCCGATGAGCCCCAATACACCCTGCGGCGGGTTTGGCTGACCAAGGAGGAAGAAGAGGGCTACTACTACGGTTTCGCCAACGAAGGTCTGTGGCCCCTTTGCCACATCGCCCATACGCGCCCGACGTTCCGGGCTTCGGACTGGGAATACTATCAACAGGCGAACCGTAAGTTCGCAGATGCTATTCTGGAGGAAATGGCAGGTACGAAGGAGCCTGCCGTCTTCGTCCAGGATTATCACTTCGCCCTGTTGCCTCGCATCCTTAAAGTCCAGCGTCCGGATGCTCGCGTGGCCATCTTCTGGCACATTCCGTGGCCCAACCCACAGGCCTTCGGAATTTGCCCGTGGCAGCGTGAGCTCCTGGACGGCTTGCTGGGGGCGGATCTCGTGGGCTTTCATATTCAATCCCACTGCAACTACTTTCTGGAGACCGTAGAGAGCGCGCTGGAATCTCGCGTGGACTGGGATCACTTCACCATCAACCAGAGCGGCCACCTCACGAGGGTGCGGCCCTTCCCGATCAGCGTTACCATCTCAGAACCTGCGGATGACTCCCTGGCCAGGTCCGGCGCGGTCTATCTGGAACGTGCCGCATTGTTCAAACAGTTGGGCGTGGAAGCGACTTTCATGGGCGTGGGCGTGGATCGTGTGGACTACACGAAGGGAGTCCTCGAGCGTTTTCGAGGCATCGAACGCTTCCTTGAGAAGTACCCTGGATATCGGGGGCAGTTTACGTTTGTGCAGATTGGCGCGCCCAGCAGGACGCACATCAAGCGATACCAAGACCTGCTGGGGGAGGTTGAATCCGAGGCAGATCGAATCAACTGGCGGTTCCAGAGAGGCACCTGGCGCCCGATTGTTTTCGTCAAGCGCCACCACACGCACCGGGAGATCGATCAGTATTACCGGGCCGCCGATCTGTGCCTGGTGACTTCTCTCCACGACGGCATGAACCTGGTCGCTAAGGAATTCGTTGCCGCGCGCGAGGACGAAGAAGGCGCCCTCGTCCTCAGCCGCTTTGCCGGGGCGAGTCGTGAGTTGCGCGACGCCCTCCTGGTCAACCCCTATGACGTGGAGCAGTTGGCCGATGCCATTCATCTCGCGTTGGAAATGGATCCCGAAGAAAGGAAGGCGCGGATGCGGCGCATGCGGCACGGAGTGAGGGAGTTTAACATTTACCGGTGGGCGGCGGATTTGATCAAGGAACTTTCCGAAATTCGTCTTGACCCCCCTGCACCGGTTAGGGATCGCTAACCGAGACAGTGAGGTACCTCTGCCTGTGGAGGCTTACCGGGCGTGCAAGCGGAAGGAGTGGCGTTTATTCGTGAACGATGGCCAGGATTGCAGGAAACACGCGACGCGGGACCGTAGGAAAGGCCGGATGTCGTTGTCGCGCGTCGACGGCCACATCGGAACATGTCATCTGTTCGATTGCTGGCCGCAAGTTGTCCTTTCTATCCGTTCCGCCAAGCGCTTGGTGCTGTTCATTGATTTCGATGGCACCCTGGCGCCACTTCGCAGGCGGCCCAGTGGCGTGAAGCCTTTAGACCTCGCTTTGCGCAGGATTCTTCGCGGGCTGGCAGGACACCAGCGCCTGACCTTATATGTGATTAGTGGCCGCCGGCTTCCTGAGCTTCGAAAGCTCGCTCCGGTACCGGGCGTTCGCTTACTCGGGCTGCACGGCTGGGAAGGACGTGACATCCCCCCCCTGGACGAAGAGCGACGGTTGCTCCGGAGAGCCCGACGGTTACTGGATCAGCGTCTTCCCGACACATCTCCAATTTGGCTGGAGGACAAAGGCCTTGGCCTGGCCGTCCATTACCGAGGCGCCCCGCAGCGCGCGGTTCGGTTGGCACGTCCCATTGTCCTGGAAGTTCTCAAGGTTCTCGGACCTCGCCTACACATGGTCCAAGGTCACAAAGTGTGGGAGCTGCTTCCCCATCAAATCGACGGGAAGGGTCCGGCGGTCTGTGCCCTTCTCGCCAAGCTGCCTCCGCGCACGCTCCCCATATTTGTCGGTGACGACGCAACAGACGAGTCGGCCTTCGCGGTTCTCTCCCATGGGCTGACCATTCGTGTGGGCAGGAATCCGCGAACCAAGGCCCGTTTCCGGTTGAGGAACCCTGAAGAGGTGAAAATATTCTTGCGGAAACTGCAGGCAGAAATCGCATGAGAGTCGCTGAGCATCCATTTCAATTTGTTACCGCGTCTTACCTCACGCGTATTGGCAACCATAAGGCCGACACACTGACGGAGCTGACGGAAGGTCTGGAAAGTTCCAGCGATGCCTCCATTTTCTACCACACCTTTCAAAGCCTGAGCCGCCACCATTTCCTCACCGAAGGCTTCTCAAACGATTTTGCCCAGTGGGTCCTGGCTGCGTGCAACCGCGCGGAGCTGGCGGAACAATTAGCGGGCCTCGACATCCGGGACTATCTTTCCCTCGCCGAACTTCGCAGGGATCTTCTGCGCATCGTGGTGGAATACTGCGCCAACAATCCTCAGTACGCTCGCCAAGAAGCTTTCGAGCCTTTCTTTTTCTGCGAGGCCATCGAAGTGGCGGTACCGTTGGGCGTGGAAGCGCGCACTCTGGAGGAATTCCGAGCGGGTTTGGGAGGGCTAAGCCACGCATCTCTTCACTACCATTTCATAGCCTCCCGCTTGCGATTACACCTGCGGACCAACGACTTTTCGAACTGGTTGGAGACTAGCCTGGGCCTCAAGGCCCTGGCACGGCGGGTCAATCGCGTGGACATTTACACGAACACCCTCGACAGTGCCCAGGCGAAACTTGTTGCCCTGGTGGATGAGGAGCTGACTCGATGAGCAGCGGCATGCCAATCCCACGTCTCATTCATCTTGACGACTACACCGCCGTCCTCGGCGAACCGGAAGTGGCGGAACTCCGCGCTCTGGCTGCTGCTCTTCGAGGTCATACCATCCAAATGGTCAACTCCACGGCCGTCGGTGGGGGCGTCGCGGAGATCCTGAATCGCCTGGTTCCGATTCTGCAGGAGTTGGGCCTGGCGATCCGTTGGGACGTCGTCACCGGAGGAAATGACTTCTATGAAGTGACCAAGGCGTTTCATAACGCTCTGCATGGCGGACCCTACAACATGCCGCCTGAGAGCTTTGAAGTATTTCTCGCTTACAACGAACGGAACCTCGCTCGCTTACAGATGGAAGGTGAGCTGACCGTCATCCACGATCCCCAACCCGTCGCTCTCGTCAAGGCTCGTCGCGACCGCTCCGGACATTGGATCTGGCGCTGTCATATCGACCTGTCACGGCCCAATCCCACGGTGTGGAAATTCCTGGAACCCTGGGTTGATCGCTACGACGGGGCCATCTTCTCCTCCCCGGAGTTCTCGAGACAGCTCTCCATCCCTCAGTACCTTTTCTATCCCTGCATCGATCCGCTGGCGGAGAAGAACCGCGAACTGGAGCCGGAGTTCGTGCGGGGAATTCTGGAGCGTTTCAACATCGACCCGGCGCGTCCCATCCTCACCCAGGTTTCGCGCTTTGACCGCCTGAAGGACCCCGTGGGGGTCGTGCGGGCGTACCGGCTTGTGAAGCGCTATTTCGACTGTCAGTTGGTTTTGGCCGGGGGCGGAGCGAGTGACGACCCGGAGGGCAACGCCGTCCTGGCGGAAGTCTCCGAAGCCGCCGCGGGCGACACCGACATCCACATCCTCGACTTGCCTCCTTGGAGTGCGACGGAAATCAACGCGCTGCAACGAGGCTCCACGATCGTCATCCAGAAAAGCTTGCGCGAGGGCTTCGGGCTGACGGTTACCGAGGCATTGTGGAAGAGGAAGCCGGTCGTCGCCTCAGCCGTGGGCGGAATCCCCACCCAGGTCATTCACAAGCGCACAGGTCTGCTCGCCCACTCGGTGGAAGGCACGGCTTATCAGATTCGTTTTCTGCTTTCGAATCCGGCGATTGCCTTGCGACTGGGCGAGCAGGGCCACGAGCACGTCCGCGAGCATTTCCTCATTACCAGCAACGCCAAGCGGTACCTGACTCTGTTCTTGCACCTTCTCGGGAGTTGAGGCGTCGAGCGGGCGTCTGAGCCCGCTACCGAAATCCCGAGCGAAGCCGAGGGATCAAATCAGCGGGTAGCGCGGACCCCCGTTCCTGGGGTCCGCGGTTCTTCTTTAGGAATAGCTCTGCTAGCGCTGACCCCGCACCGCGGGGTCAGCATTCCTGTGTATCTCCCACTCCAGCGGGACGGTGTGGGACACGCGAGCAGTTTAGTCGCCCTTGCTGATGGGGGCATGCATACATGACAATGTACGCGCCACCCGTCGCAGTCGCTGGCTGGAATCTTTGTTCATGCATGCCTAAGGAGTTCTTCGAAGCACAGTCGCGCGTCCATCTTTATGTCCTCGATGTCCGTTTCCCTGACCAGAACATTCCTATTATGAGCGCCCCAATCTCCGATGCGCTTAAGTTTTGGCAATGCTTCCAAAGCATTGCGAGTAAGTCTAAAAGGATTGTTTGCGATAGTGTCATCAATCAGCTTTTCTAACTTGTAAAAATGCCCATGAGTATCTTGGGCCATTGCGACTGTCCCGGCCTTTTCATGAGCCTGAATGATCAGGGTTTCGAGGAGGCGACGCATCAAGACGCTACAACCGCAGTACGCTCCATTCCGAAAAGACCTGTTTACTTCAAACACGATTTCTCGAATGTATCTGTCCTTCCCGCGGAACAATGAGGGATCCTCGGGGAGCACCAAACCAGCTGTCACAGCCAGTGCAATTTCGACTCGGTAAATCTCGGGTTTGACCTTGAGAAACCAAGTCGTCTTCAATTCCTCTATCGATTGCTTATGCCGCGTGATGCTTCCGGGAAAGTCTACGACCAGTACGTTGACGCGATTCGAGAATTCCTTGATCGCTCGAGCAACAAGCGGGAACGTATCGCGAGGAAAATTATCAATAAGTTGGCCTGACTCTTTACGCAGTTCGGCAAGTCGTTCGCGGAATTCTTTCGTTTTCGGATCTTCGTACTGGAGGGCATCCGAGCCGGGATTAGACGAGTTTAGTATTTGACCGAGTTCTTCGAGTAGCTCATCCATCCCGGCCAAGTCGCGAGGACCCACAGCTTACCCTCCCTGGCTACGGGTTAACGTACTTCCACACCTTTTGTCTAGCACCTTGCCCTCTGATTCGACGTAGCTCGCGGGACTGAACCAACTGCTGAAGAGGACCACTTAAAGAGGTCATTGCCAAGATCCATCCATGGGCCTGCAACTCAGACTTTATCTCCGAGATCGACCTCGGGACTGCAAAGAATCCCTCATCCTTTAGCAACAGTATTCGGCTCTTAGTCGAGCCCGGTTGTTTTCTTGCCTGCTTTCCTTCGAAATGAGCAGGCGCAGGTGCGGGAGCAATTTCAATCGATTTATGGGAGGATTCTGAGGCCAAAAGGTGCTGCAGGATAACTTCGAATGCCTTTGTTCTTAGTTCGCCCTCGGGCATGTCATCGATCGCTTCTTGAGCCTTCTTGCGGATTTCTTTGAGCCTGTCTGAAGCTGTCATCAGTCCCCTCCGAGCATCTTCGGGATGCAAGAATTAAACCGCCTTCGAAGGCCTAAGGCAAGCGCCTGGTTAGGCCTCGCCACCCTGAGGTTCGCAGTAGTGTGCATCAGAGCCACGCTCGTAGCCCCGCTGTGAATTCAGCACAGGCAGGTCCCAGTGGTCGTCTTCGAATGAGCGGAGCAGACGCCGCTCGCATTCTGACGCAGCCTCCGGCGACGTTTCCGCAAAGACCACCGTTACCGAGATGTTCGCTCGACGGCGAACCCGATTGAGCCGGTTTGCGGCTGTGTGCCGCTGAGCGTGATTTAACACCTCCTCGCACAGGTCCTTGAGCGATTTCCCTATCTTCAGGACGCGAGTGGTCCCACGATATCGCGGGTACTCGGCGGATTGGAGGATCCGGTACACTCCGGCCCTGTGCGGGACGGCCCTTGTGATCGCTGACGGGTCGAGTTGAATCTCGGCCGACCAGTAAAGCGAGGCGCTACCGCCGCGTTCAGCGTCCACGCGCTTGCCGACATCCGGTGGGCTATGTAGTGATTGACGACTGGCGCCAGAAAGACCGACCGGGTAGTTACCAATCCTCCCGTCGTCGCGCGCCTTCCGGGACAGCCGGCCACGGGATTCTAGTCGTCGGCACGTCTGATTAGCTTGCTGTTGCGGTGCGCCCCTGCCGAGCAATGAATCCGTGATTTCACGGTCCGTGAGGCCTGGCGAGGCCTGGATTAGAGCGAGGATGCGATCTGATAATTGTTCCATGTCCTGTATTGGGCTACGAGTCTCATGCTTATCCGGTTGTTTCAGCAAGCCCCAATTAGTAGTATATGGGCATGCCGCGCCCAGCGTTTCCGAAAACCTTGCGCGAGTTTCAGTCGATGTTCGCT
>Ga0116120_1001253_pt1 | contig 17915 bp, 16 predicted proteins | sample June2015DPH_11_1_3_FD_89724 | JGI IMG/M metagenome (GOLD analysis project Ga0116120, IMG submission 89724) | Peatland microbial communities from SPRUCE experiment site at the Marcell Experimental Forest, Minnesota, USA - June2015DPH_11_150 | ecosystem: Environmental > Terrestrial > Soil >... | reverse complement strand
CTTGGCTCGGTAACTTCCGCCGACTGGTGGTGCGCTATGACCGCTCGCTTACCATTTACCAAGCCTTCTTTCATATCGCCTGCTTCATGATCGTCTTACGGAGGGTTTTGAAATAGCTTCTAGTAACCTTCTGTTGGTTGGTCCGCCGGCTGGCGGCAAGACGGACATGGCCAAATTGCTGGCCAGAACCGCACATGCTGCAGCGTACCAGATTCACTCTCCGAAGGGAGGAATTGTGGGAGAGACGGAGCGCAAGGCGAGGCTTCAGCAATCCGTTTTGAAGGAGTGGGTCCCGAACATAGCGTTCTGCGACGAAGTAACCGAGGCTTTGCCACTGGAGCGGAGTGACTTCAACGGCGATAGCGGTGCATCGGCCGCGGTAACAGCAGCGCTGCTCACTGCGCTCTCAGATGAGACACGGCGAGGTCGGTCCCTCTTTATTGGAACGACGAATTGCCCCTGGCGAATGGGTGCTGCAATGCGGTCCCGGTTCACCGTCATTCCCGTGCTGCACCCACTGCGTGAGGATTTCCCGGAAATAATTCATTCGATTGCTCAAAGCATCTCAACTGGAACTACTTTTGATACTGCCGACCCCCGAGTGCTTGAGGCTGCGGGGATCTTCTACGGCAAGGGCTCAACTGCACGTCATATCCGAGCAGCCCTGAGCCAAGTCATCCTCACCCAAGGCAACCTCACCGCAGAGGGAATTCTTGCAGCTGCTCGGGACGTTCCTACAACGAACGATCTGGCCTCAACCATATACACCGACCTGTGGGCGGTTAAAGTGACCTCTTCGCGCTCGTTTCTCCCATGGGCTTCCGACCCCGCGAGGTATCCCTTTCCACCTCACCTGCAGGGCATCATTGACCCATCCACCGGGGTGACGGACGAAACTGAACTGAACCGCCGCATCGAGGAGATGAAGCCCCATGTCAACATCTAGGCTCATTGAGGACAGTGACACCATCACTTCTGCACACGAAAAGTGCCTCGATCCGTTTGCCAACCACCCTCCGTTAAATATCCAACTGGATGGGTCAGGTGCGGTTGCAGACCTGGAACGCCGGCTTCGAATGCACTTTGAAATGAAGCATGCTCTCTGCGTGTCGAATGCTACCACGGGGTTGTGTGCGATCGCCTTGGCTATTGGATTGCACCAATCTGAGTTCGTGACGACACCCTACACCTACGGTGCTTCCCTCAGCGGCTGGCTACTGTTGGGAAACCGGCCTCGGTTCGCCGACATCGATCCCCACACACTTACTCTTGATCCTTCCTGTGCACGTGGCGCCGTAACGGCGAAGACAAAGGCGTTGCTTGCTGTCGACATCTACGGAAACCTATCGGACTCTGCCGGGCTTCGGCAGATCGCGGATGAATGCAGGATTTGGTACATCGCGGACGCGGCACAGAGTCTAGGTGCTGTCCGCGCGGGACTGCCTGCCAGTGCTCTCGCTGATGCCCTGGTTGTGTCCTTCACATTCGGGAAGACGGTGGTAGCCGGAGAGGGCGGGGCGATTCTGACGAACAACTCGGACCTGTATGAAAAACTGGTGTGGTTCACGCAACACCCGTATCGGCAGAAACGGGAGCTTGGACTATCGCTGACCAACGAGTTTGGCCTAAACGCACGAATTCATCCGTGGGGCGCGCAATGCGCCTTGACGAGGTTCGATTACTGCCTTTCAAAGCTCAACAAGCAGCAAGAGCGTTGTTTTCGCATGATCCAAGCACTTAACAAGTCTGGTCTGGTGGAACCCATACAATTCATCGAACAGAAGATGAGTCCCTCGTTCTTCAGACTAACTGCTGCGTGGAAGAAAGCACCCTCGGAGAGGGCACTTCGAGAACAACTTATGACAAAGGATTCAGAAATTGATCTCGGGCCAGCACCCGTCAAAATCATTTACCAGCAACCAGCCTTCATCGCCCAGTTCTCCCGTACGCTTCGCAAGGCCCCCGAATGTCCTCAGGCCGAGCGACAAGGAATGGTTCGATTTTCAATCCTCCCTTGTAGGCGGAGGGTTTCTTTGTGCCTACCCCAACTAACCGCCCTGGGGTCAAGCCAACTTCGGAAATCGACATCGGGGTTAGGCAAGAGGCTGGCATGAAGCAGTGGAATGCAGGAGGAACGATTTGCGCCGCCCACTTCCTCCGAGGGTCAAAACCAGTCGCACCAGTATCGAAAGGAAGAGGTACCCGCTATGCCTGTCTGCCAGAGCTGTAAAGCAATTGGTGCAAAGGATGGAATGGTCCAATGTCCGGGCTGTATGAAGTTCTTCCACCAGCAGATGAGTTGTGTCGACAGCCGAGACGTGACTTGGGAGGCAGAGTTAGAATGCCCTGAATGTCACAGATGGCGACGCACATTTGGACAACGATATTGCCCTTACTGCGGCCATTACCTTTGGACGAAATGCCCTGCTTGCGGGAATGTGTTTCGATGGCCGTAACATGGAACAAGCGTGTGCGACCAAAGGAACCTCTTGAGAGTGTGTGCACTTTCTTAGAAACAGACGATGCATATCATGTGGCCAAGTGGACACTCAACAGCGAGAAGCAGGGGGACTTGATCAGGCCGGCCGTGATTGTCCGACACTATATTCCGCAGCAGCGCCTTAGGCCACGTTACCCGCTCGCCTCGGCATTCATTCAGCATTATTACTTAGACAAGCCATTAATACTCACCGCCGTTATACTGTTTTTCTGCCTTATAATGCTTAATGTCAATTTTCATTTGACGTCGAACGCGCAAAGCGCCGGACACGGGCGCGTCCTGTCGCTCTGGGCTTCCGCAAAAGAATCCATGGATATGGTTCTTCCTGCAAGCCTAGCGAACCGAGTGGCGAACGCCTCTCGAATCTTGGAGAGTCATGTGCCGTTTGATGCAGTGGGACGACCTTTAAAGCTAAGAGACGTAGATGCCGTTATCACTCTGCGGCAAAGTTTGGGCGCTGCCCTTCACGCGCCGCTTGCATCGAGAATCCACCAATACGTGTTAAGCCATGCTCAAGCAGAGGGGGGGTCGCTTTGGGGCCTGGCGATCTCCCATCCCTCCAGGGGGCGTACGCGGCACTCACTCTGCCTGGCTCATGGCATGAATCTCATCGACAAAACCAAACAAACGAGCTGGATTCAGGACCGGATTTCCTCCTGTGGTGGGTTTTTCGAGCCTTGGATGGCAAAACCTGACCTTCAAAGCACATTTCACGCGATTGAGGCCCTGCGAATGTTAGGGCCACAGGAGATTCCGCTATCTCAGCTGCATGCCGAATGGGCTTTGAAAAAGTGGCGCAATGGGCGCAGAGGCTGGATTCCAACCTGCCTAACGATAAAGATACTAGCCGGGCTGAATGGTTACGACGCGATATCTGCACGCGAACTGGGTGAGCACCTGGCAGTCCCGGCAGGTACAGCAGTGAACCTGCCTGCAGGCGAGGTTCTAGGCCGCTTGTGCGAGACCGTCTCATCGGCTGAGCTCCTGATGCAGTTCGGCTACGTCGAAGCTTGGAGTGTAGTGGCTGAAGCGAAGCAGAGACTAGCTGGGGAAGTCGGTAATGTTGCGGCGAAGTCGTGTGCAAGACTCGAAAAACTAAAATGGGCAAACATGATGGGTGCCTTTCCATAGTAGGTCGCCGTGGTAAAGGAGGGAATCGGATGTCTCAAACCTCAGCCGAGCAAGGAACCTACGGTTGGTATCAGACTCTTTCTGAACAGCAACTATACGATCTGTGGTACAAAGGCGCAGATGTTCTAGCCAAGATATCCTCTGGGAGAAGATCCAACCACGCCTTACGAAACAAGCAAGGGGAGCAATGAGAATGATGGCCTCGGCAGTATACTCTCCCGAGGATGTCACTCAGACGGTTGCGCTAGAATTCTGCAAGCAGTACTCTCCGCAAAAAGAACACTGCGACAGCGTAGTCAACCTCATCGCCAGAATGACTTTTTTTGAGGTCGTAGGTTCCTTGAGAAGGATTGTGATAGAGCGTCGCCTCTTCGTGGCATTGCCGAGCGATGAGATGGATCTTGACGGGGAGGAGGAAAGAACAGCCTCCTACATCGAACTGCGAGACCCGCGTCCTGGACCCGATGACGACATACGCAGACTGACATTTTGGGCGGAGATCTGTAAGTACATTGAGCCGAGATGCAAGGATATTCTGGAGTTGCGTTACGAAGGGTTTAGCCGCGAGGCGATCTCTATAAAGTTGCGAATCTCACCGAAGACATATTCCAACGATAAGTCTGATAATCTACGGAGGATTTATGAGATCCCCGATGTCAAAAAACGCGTGTCCAAATGATGACGAGCTCTTCCAATTTGTTGACAACGAGCTAGAGTCACAGGAGCAGAAGGTGGTCGAGGCGCATTTGGTGGGTTGCGCGGTCTGCCGACGAAAGGTAGTCGAGTTCGGGGCCGTCACCACTATCGTGGCAGACGCCATCCACACGTATCACGATCGAGTATGCCCGGCGCCCGACACCCTCTGGGAATTCGCCTCGGCGTCAACAGACGAAAAGGTTTCATCATCTGTGAAAGAACATGTCAAGTCTTGTCCGAAGTGTTCCCTAGAGTTGCAGCTTGCCGAGGAAGCCGTGAAGGAAGCCGAAGAATATAATCAAGCCTCCCAGCAACCAGCCTCGCTCCGAAACCTAGCCTTGCAGATGTCCCGCACCTTTATTAGCGAGAAGCACCATGAAGAGGTGCGCCTGCTTGACGGGCTGCGCAATCGGATTGAGTCCCTAGTTGATTCTGTTTTGACCCGGCCAAGGTCAAGGTGGTCCCTCAGCTTTCTTAGCTTCGAGCCTGCCGTAGCCTTCGCTAGAGGGACTGGCAGATTGCCCAAGGACCTTGCCACGCCGACTGCCCCGTATGTGGTTGCCTCTGTTCTACGTGACTGGGCTGATCGAAAAACTCGGATGCGGGAGCAGGATCTGCGCAAGTTGATCGGGAAATATACGTCGAAGAGCAAGTGTAACAAAAAGGTGGCACAAGAACTTGAGGACTACCTTGTTGAGCGCCTGCGTGCCAGCCTGACTTGACCTATTCGCAGAATTTTGGGGCGAGGTAGCCGGTGAAGATCCTATCGGTTGAAGTTGAGCCCTTTTACGTCGTGAACTACGAAGGGGTGCATGCCCAGCACGGGCGGGATTCATGTTGCTTCCGGTATTCCGGGCGTTTGTGGACTCATTGCCGGCGTCCCTTGACGGAATCGTCGCGACGGGTGACCTCCAAGGGCGAGAAATAGGAACCTCTGGCCGTCTGCCGCGACTCGTGGGCGAGGTAGTAGCTGAGGAAATGGCCGAACTTTTGTCGGATGGAGTGATCCCACTGGCCGACAGACTGGGCGTTCTCCTGGCAGGTGACATGTACGCGAGGCCGGAGCTCGACCGCCGCGGCGGCAATGGTGATGTCCGGGATGTTTGGCGAGCATTTGCCAATAATTTCAAATGGGTCGCGGGCGTGGCCGGGAATCACGATTTCTTTGGGGTTTCACCGCGGGACCTTGACAGGTTCTCCCAAGAACCAAGGGTGCATTTCTTGAATGCAAATGCCGTTGACGTTGATGGCTTGAGGGTTGGGGGAGTCAGTGGGATAGTTGGCAAGCCCACGAGACCTTTTAGGCGAACAGAATCTGATTTCCTTAAAGCGATCGGCTTATTCCGGGGCGCTGATTTGCACATTCTAGTATTACATGAGGGGCCGGCATCACCCGACGGGGGTTCCCGCGGAAATCAAGCAGTCGGCAACCGACTGGCGGATTTCGATGACCTCCTTGTAATCTGTGGGCATGGTCACTGGAAAGACCCGATCAATCACCTTTCACCTACCGTCCAAGTAATGAACGTTGATGAGCGCGTTATGGTGCTTCTGAGGCACGATGCACAAGTTGACTGAGTATTTGTGGCCTTCCACTTGCCCCTTATCTCCACATTAGTATGGCTTCGCAGGCTGCCCGAATCGGCAATCAAATCGTCCACCCTTTTGGCAAGAAAGTTGAATGCTGTCTGAATCTCCAGACCACCTAGGTCAGCCAGGGCCTTGTGCGATTCTGGGCCATAGATCACTTTCCATTTCAGGGCTGAGGAAAACCGCACTCGAGGAACGACATACAAAGTGAGAGCCCAAGGCAGGGATGCCTAGGCCTTGAATCGGCGTGGGCCCGACACGGGGCCGGAAGGGGTGTGAAGAAAAATGTTCAGGCGGATTCTTGAGGGGCTGGCATTTGTGGCTGGGGGGATCTTTGCGTTGATGCTTGCAGGCCTTGCTCTGGGCATATTTGCAGGGGTCATAATGTTTTCCCTTATTTGGGCAGTATTTACCTTCTTCGAGGCGGCGGTCCTTCGTTGTCCAATGGTCATCTACGGGTTCGATGCGACGCTGGCATGGAGCGTAATCGGAGGACTTGTCGCGGCGGCAAAGACTTTTATGTGGACGATTACTCTGGGCGGAATCTTGCGTCGATAGGCCTCTCCACTTCGAATCGCCGGGGTGAAAATGGCGACTACCTTGCTTGGTGCGTTCATCATTTCGATCATGCCCGTGCGGCTTCTGTGGGAAGGGAGGAACCACCTGAACCGTTGGATTATAGGAGGAGTTGATTCTGGTGTGGACCGCGCTCTCCCGTTAGTCCGGTGTCTGCAAGCCGTCCCGAGAACGGATCCTACACCGAGATTAATTCGAATCTTTCCCAGATCGATGAGGAAAACCGACCGCCTCACTCGACATTGATAGTAGGGAGGTGGTGATTCCAATGAATAGAAGATCCAGCGAATTGGCAGCGAAAGTCGCTCAAGAATTACGGGAGAGCCGCGGCTCCGGAGATTCAACCTTAGCCCGCACATACGCTCAGAAGACACTGGACCTCATTCGAGATGTGCTTGGTGATCCCCAAAAGGCGGATTGTCACGCGTCTGGTCTGCCAGGTTTCCCGAAGTTTCTGCAGGGCTTGGCAGCTATTATGAGCGGCCATCCTCGGCAGGCACCAAAGCACCGGGCATTCGTCATGAAAATGCTCAACGATCCTAACCTTGTCGATGCAGTCGTCGCCCTGAGTCAAAAGGAGCCTGAGTCGGTACCTAGTGAGATCCAGAGGATTGCGATGGCAATTTCTGGTGCTCAAGCAGCATTGAACTCAATTCCTAAAGGAGAACAATATGCCAATCGAATGCTCGCTCATGATTGAGAGTAGCGTCCGCTCCGGACGTACGCAGGCTCTACGGAAAGCAGTCCTAAGGAACATAGCTGAGAACTATTTGCCGACAGAGCGCGATCCCCATGTCCAACACTACGTGGCCAAGTTTCTAGAGGATCGGGTCCAAATGGCCGAACTCTGGGACCCTGCCCTGCCGGAGGTCGATGCCGACACGGATCTGGAGGTCGTAAACCTACTCGCTCAGATCGTGTTCGAAACAGCGCGTGCAGAAGTGTACCGGCATCGAGTTTCAATGTGTTTGAAACGGATTGAATCGGCCGAGAGCCTTCTGGATGAACCGATTTTCCTGAAGGCAGGTAAGAAGACCGAGTACTTCTTTTACGCCAAGAACTTAACAGTTGTCTCTGGCAATCTCATCCCTTTCGAATGCAATCGGCTAATCCATATGAGTAGGGAAGAGCTCGAAAGCAATGTAACACACCAACAGGGAATAGATTTTGTTAGCGATGTGGCACGATTTCTGTGTGCCAGCGAGTCTGCACATGAACTCGTTGAAGACCTTCTTACAACTCGGGATTGGGAGGTACTGCACTTCCACAGAGAGAATCCCGAAAAATGCATTCGGACTATTGCCGAATATCGGCTAAGCAAACTGAACCAAAGCGAGTAATGAGGTGACGCACAGAGATCCGGGGAATCAAATGTCCGAAGAGGAAAGCTCGTTAGCACGCACCAGTTCCCGCGCAGAATGTGAAAGGCAGGCCCTAGATTTCATTTTCGCCGTGCTTACGACATTCCCTGGTTCTCTCCCGTACCTTCCATGGTTATCCACTCCTAATACGGTCGCCTGTTTTCGATTACTTGTTGCTCTTGGTATGCTCTTCTTTGTTCGACCATGTAGATTACGTCGGATCCATCATCGTTCGGTTCGGTGCCCCACTTCCTCTGCCTTGGTGAGATGAGGGAAATCTACAACGCAAATAGGGTCAATCAACGTGACCTCAGCTTTTTTCAAATTTCCGCGGACACCACACCTGGCATGGCTGGGCGAAGCAAATCCCAGAGATGACAAGGTGCTCGACCCTCATGAGACCGAGGCGTTCCTACGTACACAACTTGTTGTAGAAGAAAAGGTCGATGGGGCAAACATCGGCATAGCATTTGACGCATCCGGGTCGCCGATCGTGTGGAACAGAGGAACGTTGCTGAAAGCCCGAGCACATCCTCAGTTTGAACCGCTTTGGCACTGGCTAACTACGCATCAAAAGAAGCTAGCGGCTTCCTTGGGGGAGCGACTAATTCTCTTCGGTGAATGGTGCTTCGCCGTCCACTCCGTTCGCTATGATCGCTTGCCGGACTGGTTCCTCGCTTTCGATGTTTATGAAAATGCAGCTGGGAGATTCTGGGACATGGGGCGTCGGAATGCTCTTATTCAGTCACTCGGCCTATTTTCGGTGCCTGCGCTCGGGTCCGGAAAATACTACTTATCACAACTTAAGTCACTTCTGAGTAGCACACAATCTCAATTTGCCAATGCACAGATTGAAGGCCTCTACCCCAGGTCCGAGATGGACGGGTGGCTTTTGAAAAGGGCCAAACTCGTCCATCCTGAATTCGAGCAATCGATCGATAAACATTGGACCTCGCATCCTTTAATTCGAAATGCCGTGTCCGCGGTGAAGTGTTAGATCTGGCGATATGCCTGCATTGGAGGCTCTATTCCAACAGCTTCATTTCTTGCGGACCGCATTCATTGGAGATTGTTTGAAAGCGCTGGTCAGAGATTGTCCGAGAAACATCAGCTGGTGTCTATCGATGAACCCGCGACAGCAATCCCAGGTTCTGGGCGAGCGACGGCGCATCCGGACAGAACCTCGTGGGGAAACACTCTGGATCAACTGCATCACGGCGCTGGCCATCCGTGGGGAATAATTCTTCCGTTGGGAGGAATATCCACCCATTTTGTCGGAGAAAGCAAAGGCCTCTGAGTGCGTGAATGAACACACAGAACTAGGTGGGATCGCCACCGGCGATGCAGTTAACCATGTGCTTCCTGATGCTTCGCCTAAAGAAGGTGGTGGTCAATTGACTGTAGCCATTTGACCACCTGAAATTCCACTTTCACCATTTTCTTGAGATCTCTTGTCCCCGCTAAATCAGCAACATGCAGCGACAGCCTAAGGCGGCGGATTTTAACCTTTCGGACCAGTGCCCAAATGCGGCAAATAGACTGGGGGCACCTCGCCGGATACGTGCGGGCGTGCTCGTGGCGTAGCGTCTTCAGCCACAACGGTTCCATGCGCGTTCCCGGCTGGGCCGCAGGCTTCACGGGTGAGGGATGGTCCGTTGCTAACTGCAAGGTGGCTACTCGTTACTGATGCCAGACCGATAGGAGTCCAGTCCCCTTTCAAAGCGCAGTCGTCCTGTTTTCCGGGAAGCTTGTTTATCAGGCCCAATCCTGTTTGGGTTGTGCGGAGGCTGCTTTCGCCCTCTATAAAAAAAATATCTGCCGCCTGCAACCATGGCTCAACCCTGCGGTCGAGAGGCCAAAACTGGAACCGCGGCCCGACCCGCTGCGCCTCAATAGGCGAGTACTTTCCGAGTGCCCCGTCATCTATCCAGAACTTCGGAATGACTTGCGGGTTTGTCGGTAAACAGTAGGCGACTAGGCAGGATCTATTTCCTTGGACGCCGTATCTTGGGAGCCAGACTCCGCGCCACTTGTCTGGATAGATGCCACGCGTCCATGTGACCTAAGGTCGATAAACCGACCGCACCCGCGCTACTGGTGCATCCTCCAGCCTCCGCCGACGTACAGGAGTTGTCCTGTCAACCAGTGCGCCTGTTGCGACACCAGCAACACGATCACCTCCGCTACATCCTCCGGCCTGCCGCATCGCCGTAGCGGAGTTCCCGCGGAAATGGATTCCTCTTGCTCCGGCGTCAGCCACCCGGTCTGTATGGGGCCTGGCGCCACGATATTGACCGTGATCCCGTACTTGCCTACTTCGAGCGCGGCTGAGCGACTATAGGATTCGATTGCGTGCTTGGTAGCGGCGTAGCTGATCGAACTCGGGTGAGCGTGGGCCGCGTCAGTACTGAGGTTTATGATTCTGCCCCAAGTGGCGCCGCGTTCCAGGTAGCGCCGGATGTACTCGGACATCATCAGGGCGTAAGAACGCGCATTGACGGCGAAGTGCTCGTCAGCGACGGCAGGCGAGAAGAAGTCAACAGCGAAGCCTTGCGCCTTGACCGCGGCTGGATCAAACGTGTCTTTCGCGCAATGTGTGTGGTTATTAACAAGGATGTCGACGGGGCCAAGAGCTGTCTCGCAAGCGTCGAACACCGTACCGATGTTCGCCGAATCGCCAAGATCGGCTTCCGCGGCGGCGGCCTCCCCACCGCTCTGCAGAATCTGCTGGAGGAGGCGATCCGCTGATCGCTGCTGTCCTGCCCAGTAGAGCAGCGGGCCTCCGATTCCCGCCTGACTCGCTTTCGAGAGTTCCTCTTGCCCGCAGGGGCAAGACGGGCGAAAGTAGGTCGCGAACACGCGGGCGCCCTGGGCCGCCAAGGCCCGTGCCGTCGCTGCACCGATGCCGTGGTTCGCGCCGGTGATCAAGGCGACCTTTCCTTTGAGTCCCGGATCGATCATAGATTCACCTGCATTCATCTTAAGTGCGATATTCAGCGATGAGAAGCCTCATATGTAAGCCTTGACTGCCGATTTGGGATACCGTATCACATTCCCGGAAAGTCCTGCGTTGTCCTCATGTTCTGGACATAACGGCTCGGAAGACGCTCTGGCAGGATTCTACACCTGGGAAGTGATGTAGAGCAGACGGATCCCCCGTTCGACCAATGAGCCTCTTGGCACCTAGAATCACTGCAGGTCCCACTGCTCTCGCCCGTCCAAGGTGGCGCGGCTCACTCCCGCGAAGTCACGTTCGAGGAAGTATGTGGTGGCATAGCACTCGCTGGGATTGATCGCGAGTAACGCCGTAGTGTAGACGGAAGTCGCTCAACTCCTGGATCGTCGCACACACGGAAATCACTCATGGGCGAGTCGCTTCAACGGACCCCAGTCAGGTATTGTCCGAGTACGTCGTCATCCAGGAGGAACCCGTAGGTGAACGTGGGCACCACTTCCAAGGTTTGCAGCTATACGTCCATTAGAAGGCGGGCGGGGTTCTTGTGACACGGAGCACGCGACACTTCGGAATTCTCTTAAACTCCCGCTGGTACAAGAATCCTCGTCCGTTCAAAATCAACGGCCCGTGGCCGCTCTGCCTCAAGGCGTCGTGACCAGGGGTAGCTCGATGTGGCTCGCCTGGCCGGGCGCGAGGTAAATCCGCTGGACGGCCTTTCGGTAATCCTCCGGCTTTGCCCAGAAGATATTCCCAACGAACGTCTGCGGGTTGCGGTCGTAGAGCGGGAACCAACTCGACTGGACCTGCACCATGATCCGGTGGCCCGGCAGGAAGACGTGGTTCGCCGTGGGCAGGGCGAAGCGATAAACCAGGGGCTTGTCGGGCGTAATGGGTTCGGCCGTCTCCAGGCTCTCGCGGTAACGGCCTCGGAAGATATCGGCCGCAACCATCAACTGGTATCCGCCCAGGGCAGGTTGGCCAGCCACCTCGTCGGGATAAACGTCGATCAGCTTGACGACCCAGTCAGAGTCTGTGCCGCTGGTGGAGGCGACCAGATGGGCGACCGGCTGTCCGCTGATCTTCACCGGCGCGGTCAGGAAGTCGGAGACGAAGACTGCGACATCCGGACGACCGGACGCCTCACGCTGATCGTCCACCAGCCATTGGGACCAGGTTGAGCCCTCACAGTACATGGGTCGGTTGGGGCGTGCGCGGAAGGGGACGGGCTTGGCAGGGTCGGAGACATATTCGGCGAACGTCGCATCGCCGGGCTTCGGTGCGGTGAAGCTCACCTTCAGACCGGCACTGAGATAGAGTGGGGTCGACCGGACCGTGCAGCCGCTCGCACAGCCGGCCGGCCAGGCGGGCAGTCGCCGCCACGCAGGCGTCCCAGTTTCGAACGCCAGGACGGGCGGCACGTCGGATTTCGGCGAGCCCTCCTTGAGGTACTGGTCCAGGAACGGCCGCAGGATCTCGCGGCGGAAGTAGAGCGCGGTATCGCTGTTGAACTTCAAGGCCCCCAGCGAACTGCCGTCGTCCATCTCCTGGCCGTGGTGCCAGGGACCCATGACCAGGAAGACTTTGTCATTGCCTGTGTCCTTCGGCTTGATCGCCATATAGACCGCAATGGCGCCGTAAATGTCCTCTTGATCCCAAAGGCTGTGCACCAACATCACCGGAACTTTCAGCGGTTGGGCCGCCAGCGCCTTGTCCACCGCCTGGTCGCGCCAGAAGGCGTCATAACTCGGATGTTCAAGAATCTTCCGCCAGAAGCCGAGCTGTTCGAGCCCGCGGCGATGCCCAAGTTCGCCCGCCGACCCTGCCTGCAGGAACGTGTCGTAGTCGTCGAAATGGCTCGTCCACCACTTGACCTCCGACTTGCGCGTCGCCTGCTGGTCGTAGATGTAGGCCATGTTCTGTTGGCGAAAAGCGCCGTTGTGGAACCAGTCGTCACCTCTCCATCCGTCCACCATCGGGTTCATCGGCACAGCCACCCGGAGCGCGGGGTGGGGATCCACGAGGGCCGCCAAAGACAGAAAGCCGTCGTACGAAACGCCCAGAATGCCGACCCTGCCATTGGATTCCGGGACATTTTTCACCAGCCAGTCAATGGTGTCATACGTGTCGGTGGCATGATCCACCGGCGTCGGGTTTCGCGGCCCGCGAAAGGGTCGGTTCATGACGTAATCGCCCTCGGAGCCATGCTTGCCTCGGACGTCCTGAATCACACGGATGTAGCCGCCCTCGACAATCACGTCAGTGGCGTCGTCGAGGATCGGGCCGAGGTGGGCGCTTTCGGCGTTGCTCGTGCGTTTGGTGGCGTCGTAGGGCGTGCGGGTCAGGAGGATCGGCGCGCCCTTGGCGCCCTTGGGCACGAGGATGACTGTGTGCAGTTTCACGCCGTCACGCATGGGGATCATCACGTCGTGCCGGGTGTAATCAAAGCTGTCGGTAACGGGCTCGAACTTGGCCGGCGTTTCGCTTGGCAAGGCAGAAGATCGGGAGGGCGCGGGGACAGTCTGGGCCGCACACGGTTCGACGAACATGAGGGAGCCGAGCACCGGCGCGAGCAAAGCTAGTGTACGAACGCGGTCAATCAGTTTCATGGAATTCTCTCAGGAGTGTGAAAGGTAGGGCGCTCTAGCGCCCCTTTCGGCGTGATCACCCGCGGACCATGTCAGCCTTCGTGAGCCTGCGGATGTGCGCCATGTCCCAATGACTGAGCGATGTGATTATATCCCCGGTATGACTTTGCAGGCCACTTTCAGACCTCAAACGGACGTGTGACGCCCTACCCGCAAAAGTCGCCTGTTCGATTTGTTAGCCGTCTGTCCGTCGAGTCTTCCAGTTCTGGTCGTATCGTCGGCGATCCGGAAACTATTCTCGCGATTACTACCTGCGCCCCCCACCAGTCTGATAGTCTCCGAGTGCGCCGTCATCCGGGCACAATCGCAAAAGGGGCTAAGCGAGGCGCGGTCACCACCCAACTGTGGGCAGGGCGACTGGCGCTTGATACGACAGGGCAGCGGGTATACATTTTTTGCACAGAGATGAAGTTGAAATCGGAAATTCCGGTTGAGTCCGAAAGCGCGGGTAAAATGCGGGCCGCCCAATCTTCAGCGTCTCTTATCAATGCCAAGCGCGGTCCCGAGATTAGCGAAGAACGCGTCGAGAGTAATTTCTCTGTCGAATCGTGCTGACCGCGTGCTACGATTCTGGGCGTTGCGGAGAAGGCCTATCTGCGTGCATTTCACTCATGTTGGCCACCCAATTCCCGAACTTGGAGAGTGAGGAACAAATGGCTGAGAAAAGAAGAGACGCGACGAATCGTCCATCGAAGAAGCTGATTACCGCAAGCATCGCGCTGTTACTCGGGGTCAGCGCAGCCACAGCGCAGAGCAAATCTGATGCGCTCAAGAGTGGATTTGAGAATCCGCCGGAGGGTGCGCGCCCGCGCGTGTGGTGGCACTGGATGAACGGCAACATCACCAAGGAAGGCATCAAGCTGGACCTGGAGTGGATGCACCGGGTGGGCTTGGGCGGCTTCCAGAACTTTGACGCAGCCTTGTCGACTCCGAAGGTGGTGGACAAGCGCCTGGCTTACATGACCCCGGAGTGGAAGGATGCCTTCAAGTACGCGACGATCCTCGCCGATCAGTTGGGCCTGGAAGAGGCGATTGCCGGGTCGCCGGGCTGGAGCGAGTCGGGCGGCCCATGGGTTCCGGCGTCGCAGGGAATGAAGAAGTACGTTTGGAGTGAGACACTCGCCGAAGGCGGCAAGCCGTTCACGGGCACTCTGGCTCATCCGCCGTCGAACACCGGGGCTTTTCAGAACCTGGCCATTCAGGACCTTCTCGAAGCGCCCGAGGGCTCCAAGCCCATACCGCAGTTCTACGCCGATATCGCGGTCATCGCCTACCGCGCGGCAGCAAGTGATGTTCCGATCGAATCACTGCACCCCAAGGTGACGGCGAACGCGGGAACGCCTGACGCGGCGAGGCTCAGCGACGGGGACTTGGAAAAAACCACCAAGCTTCCCATCCCCCCTGCCGGCGAGAGCGCCTGGATCCAATACGAATTCGCCGAACCCCAGACGATTCGCGCCATTACCATCGTGACGAAAAACGTCAATATGATTGCCGCGATGCTGGCCGGGATCACCAGCCCGGAGAAATCCCTCGAGGCGAGTGACGACGGGCAGAACTTCCGGGCTATCGTGAAGCTTCCTGACGGTGGCGCTTCCGAACATACCGTCTCTTTCCCTCCGGTGAAGGCGAAGTTCTTCCGCGTCGTTTTCAAGCGGACCCTCGCACCTCCTTTGCCACCCTGGGCGGAGGGCTTGGACCTCGCTTCCATGGGAATCAGGGTGGGGCCACCTCCGACCGACTATGAAATTGCCGAGTTGGTGCTGCATCCGGGTGCGCGGGTCAACCGGTTCGAAGAGAAGGCCGCCTTCGTTCCCGTGCCCGACCTCTACGAGTTCGCGACACCTCCCGTCCCTTCCGACGAAGCCGTAGCCAAGTCGGATGTGGTCGACCTGACTTCCAAGCTGCGCGCTGACGGTACGCTCGATTGGACGCCTCCCACCGGCATTTGGGTCATCCTCCGGTTCGGCTATTCCCTCTTGGGAATCACCAACCATCCGGCAACCGCCGAGGCAACGGGCCTCGAGGTTGACAAACTGAACCGCGGCTTTGTGAAGAACTACATGAACACCTACCTGGACAGCTACAAGGAGACGGTGGGCGCGGACTACATGGGCAAGCGTGGCATCCGCTACGTGATTAACGATAGCTGGGAGGCCGGCTCGCAGAATTGGACCGACGACATGATCGCGCAGTTCAAGAAGCGGCGTGGTTATGATCCCCTGCCCTGGATGCCGGTTCTCACCGGGCAGGTGATGGAAAGCGCCCAGGCCAGCGACCAGTTCCTGTGGGACTTTCGCAAGACCATCAGCGATTTAATCGCGGACGAACACTACGGCCAACTGGAGGCAACACTGCATGAGCGGGGCATGGGCCATTACGGCGAGTCGCACGAGGAAGGGCGCGCCTTTGTGGCTGATGGCATGGAGGTCAAGAAGTTCAACGAAGTGCCCATGAGCGCCATGTGGACCCAGACGCCCGGGGTGAACAAGGAACAATACGGGTACAACGCGGACGATCGGGAATCGGCCTCAGTGGCGCATATCTACGGCCAGAACCTGGCCGCGGCGGAGTCGCTGACGGCGGCGGCCGCCCCCTGGGCGTGGTCTCCAGCAACGCTGAAGCCGACGGCGGACCAGGAACTGCTGAACGGAATCAACCGCTTTGTGATTCACGAGTCGGCGCACCAGCCGCTGGTGGACAAGGCGCCGGGATTGACGCTGGGACCCTTTGGGCAGTGGTTCAATCGTAACGAGACCTGGGCGGAACAGGCTGGCCCCTGGGTGAGCTACATCGCGCGCAGCAGCTACCTGCTGCAACAGGGACGCTTCGGCGCGGACTTAATTTACTTCTACGGCGAAGATTCCAACCTCACCGCGATCTTTGAGCACAAATCGCCGGATGTGCCGGCGGGCTATGGCTTCGACTACATCAATGCCGACGGCCTGATCCACGAACTGAAAGTCGCCGACGGCCGCATTACGACGAAGAGCGGCATGAGCTACCGGGTGCTGGGGCTCGATCCCTATAGCCAACACATGTCGTTGCCCGTGCTGCGTGCCATTCACAAACTGGTGGAGGATGGCGCTGTCGTTGCCGGTCCGAAGCCCACCGACGATCCCAGCCTGGCCGACAACCAGGCAGAGTTCCGCAAACTGAACGACGAGCTGTTTGGCGATGGCACGGGCGAGCACAAGGTGGGCAAAGGCACGGTGTACGCTGGCCAGAGTCTGGCGGATGTGTTTAACGCGGTAAAGGTGGCGCCGGACTTTGACTACACCAAGCCGGAGAGCGATACGCGCATTCTCTTCGTGCATCGCAAGCTTGCGGATGGCGATCTGTACTTTGTGGATAACCGCAACGACCGCGACGAAACGGTGGACGCCAGCTTCCGCGTGACCGGCAAGGCGCCGGAACTCTGGCATCCCGAAACCGGCAAGTCAGAGCCCGCGTCGTACAACATTGCGGACGGACGCACCACGGTGCCGTTGCACCTGGAACCCTGGGGCACGGTGTTCGTGGTATTCCGCAAGGCGACGCAAGCGACTTCGCGCAATTTGACCAAAGCAGTGGAGACGGAACTGGCGATGGTGGATGGTTCGTGGAACGTGAACTTTCAACCGGAACGCGGAGCGCCGCCGTCGATCACTCTGGACAAGCTGTCGTCATGGAGCGATAACCAGGACGCCGGCGTTAAGTATTTCTCCGGAACCGGTACCTATACGAAGACTATTCAGGCTGCGGCGGATTGGTTCAAGAAGGGTGCGCACCTGTGGATTGACCTGGGCGATGTGAAGAACCTCGCCGAGGTGACGGTGAATGGCAAGTCGCTGGGCATCGTCTGGCATGCGCCTTACAGGGTGGACGCGACGAGCGCACTGAAGCCGGGTGCGAACGCAGTGACCATCAAGGTGACCAATGCGTGGGTGAACCGGCTGATCGGCGATGAACAACCAGGCGTGACGACGAAATATACGTTTGCGGACGTGAAGCCGTACAAGGCGAACTCGCCATTGCTTCCTTCGGGACTTCTTGGACCGGTGCATCTTTATTCCATCGCCACACAGTAAGAAGATCAGGGGCGTCCAAGTCGAAGACACTCTCCTTGCCAAGCGGCCAGCAGATCCGGATCGAGGGGTCTTTCATCTGGATCGGAATTCCCGATTTCAACTTTGTCGCCGTTACTCGATCTGGACCTGTTGCCGACTGCCAAAACGATTCCGGACGTATCGTCGCCCACTCGGAAATTACTCTGAAGTGGTCGCAGAAGAATATATTCGCTCGTCACGCTGCAAGCCACTGCCGGTCAAGAGGTTACGCTGGGTTTTAGGGATTCTGCCTGGGAAGTCTTAGAGCTGTATCGGAAGCGCGCCGACTGTACTCAGCTTAGGACTAGCAGATACTTCGCCCGGCGCGCTTTCGATACAGCGACTTGAACGAAGCCGCCCGTGTTTGCGGCG
>Ga0116120_1001234_pt1 | contig 18020 bp, 12 predicted proteins | sample June2015DPH_11_1_3_FD_89724 | JGI IMG/M metagenome (GOLD analysis project Ga0116120, IMG submission 89724) | Peatland microbial communities from SPRUCE experiment site at the Marcell Experimental Forest, Minnesota, USA - June2015DPH_11_150 | ecosystem: Environmental > Terrestrial > Soil >... | reverse complement strand
TCGAGTTGCTGGGTGTATTGAGATTGATTGAATCTCGAAGGCTGCGACTTGGTCGCTGGATAGAGGGTCAGAATCCATGATCGGAGGATTGTACACGGCCTGTCCAGGCCCATTTTTGGACGGATGGGCTTTTCGGCCAGGACAGGGACTTGACTGAGCATAGATGGTTTGGCTTTATTGAGCAGAACTGGGCTGGAGAGCCTTTGGTCGTTTGTGAGACGGTTATCCGGCGGGTTTGGGAACTCCCCGAATAGCGGGTGAGCCACCCGCTGGTTGATCGTATGTTGGGAATGATCGCTCCCCCGCCCCTTTCGGGGGGCGGGGGAGCAAACGCCCAGAGAGTCATGGTTGGGGCGGGGCCAGGGGCGGGATTTAGTGGTTGAGGGCAGGAAAAGCCACTATCTTATGAGCTCCCGTGTCGGTGTGGGGCTCGCCAGGGGTAGGATATGTATGGGCAGAGGAAGGCGGATCAATGTCGGCGTGGGGGTCGCAAAGGGCAGGATGCGTATCAGCGTGGGAGGGTGGACAAATACCGGGGTGGGGGTCGGAGAGGGTAGGCGGACGGGAAGCATAGGAAGGATGTGAAGGTCCACCGAGTTAAAGCCTGCCGGGCCGCTGTTCCCGTTGAAGTCGATCCAGAACGCAATCGTATAGTTGGTTCCACAGCCTAACATAAAGGGTACGTCCTGGTTGACCGTCTGGGTGGACGCAGAATTGAAAGATATGCTCAACGTATTCCCCACAGCAACGTTCTGTTGGCTCACCACCGCCGTGTGGTCCGAATTGAAGGTGATGATCATTGTCGCCCATGTGTAGACAAAAGTCGTAGCAGTATTGGTTGTTATGGTGACTGAAAAGGAATCGACCTTGAGCGGTTGGCTGCAATTTGTGGTGTACAGGGTCAAATCATCATACGGGATCGGGCTACCTTTCCAAAGGAAGTTTTCACTACTTATTGCGCTGAAGGATTCTTCACTGCCTGATAGTGGAATGGGTCTGTAATACAAAGATATGGCTGGCAGGTTTTGTCCTGAAGCCGACGGGGGCGTGGGCACGGGGGTAAAGGCCAGAATATGATTTGCTATCGATGCCCAGTCCGGGGTCGGCAGGCTGCCATTGGACGGGGAAGTGGCCTGTCCGGAAGTCTGGGTCGCGGTAGAAACAGAAGCGACCGGCGTGCTAGTTCCGCTGGTAACCGGGCTCGGCAGGCTGCCATTGGACGGGGAAGTGGCCTGTCCGGAAATCTGGGTCGCAGTAGAAACAGGAGCGACCAGCGAGCTCGGTCCACTAACAGGCAGATTACAAGCCGCCAGCCCGAGAGTCAGGATGGCCAGGAGGCCGAACCAGTTGATGAATTCCATTCGTGTCCGCATTGGGATGTCTCCTTGTCTTTGGCGCCCACGGGCTTTCGCGGGTGGGTACTCACGGCTGGATTGTGATACTGGAGATCAGGGCATCCAGGGCGGGAATGGTTGGGGAAAAACTGTCGCCAGCCTGGGAGTTCAGCTTGCCGGTGATATCGGCAATATACGCGTCGAAGACTTTGCTGAAGGCATCCCAGCTCTGCCCGTTTGGCGGGTTGTTCCCGTTGACCGGCAGAATTGGATTGGAAATCGGCAGAAGGGCTGAAACCCAATACTTTCCGTCGCTGGTCAGACCCTGGAAAGAGTAGAACATGTCGTGATTGTTGATCGGGTCATAGAACTGGGCGTACTCGGTGAGGTAGCGGGTACCGCTGCCGTTGCCAAAAGAGATGACCTTATACTGGGCATGGAATTCCTGCGCAGCCTCGAAAACAGGCAGGAGCGGGAGCTCGGTGGTGCCCGGCACCGCACCGTTGATCAGCGATTGTAGGGCGGGAAGTCTGGTATTCATGATGCTTGGACTAGCCTGCTGCAGACTTTGGACCGAGAAGACGTCCAAATGGGGAGTAAAGAAACGGCCGGACAGGACATATCCCTGCAAGGTGAGCTGGTCCGTATTGACAGTGGAGTTGCCCGGCCCGGTCCCTTCGGGGACGGTCTTGCATGTTGAGCCAGAGGCCAGGGTAGGGTCGACGTACAGCGTCATTCTTTGACAGGTTGTATTCGCCACTGGGATAATGACTGAAGGGTTGTGCGTCAGCGGTGGAAGGGTCGACAGATTCGGCTTGGCTGCCGTCGGCGTCGCGGTCGCCACCTTCGGGACGACGGTCAATTCAGGCCCCTTGTTCTTCGCTGGGGTCGCGGAGGCGGCGGGACCTGGCGGCGCGCTCATCGTCTGAGCGACAGCCGTCGCGACAAGATCCCGCGAGGCAAGTCCAGAAGTCGGCAGGTTACAAGCGGATAGGCTGATGAGTGCGATGGCTGTGATGAAAGCGATGGTCTTCTTCCAATTCAAGCTGTTTCCCCATTCTAATGAAAAAACGCACAAATGATTATATTCCCATCCTCGTCCTCAAACAAACGGCACTTAGATGACGTGCCCCTGATTCTTGGACCAGGAGTCGTGAGAGTTCAGCCGTGACCACCAGGTCTTGCCTCCTCGACCACGGGAGGTCGACGGTGGGTCCGCCGGCGGTGACAGCCGAGACGGGCTCGGCAAGGTTTGCCCTCGTAGACTCAGCAGGGGTCAGGCAACTGCCGATTTCTAACCAAAAGGCGTTGTCCAGTCCTAGTGTGCCGGACAGGGAACCGTAAGCCTCCAGGCTATCGGCCCGACGATGTACGGTTGTGCAGGGAATCGAGAACCGGAGGTTCAACGAGCCCGACGAGCTGAGGTAGTGCGCCCAAGCGATGACCCCGTCCGCCTAGGACACGAACCAGCGACCGCACGGTCGTAGGTCCGACGGGCTGGTCAGGTAATTAGAATTGGTGATTCTTCTTCTATTAGGCTGAAATCTTCATCCCAACGACATGATCGAAAAAGACACAACCGAGGCTCAGGGGGCCTCGGTTGGCTGTTTAGGTAGCGGGGGCTGGACTCGAACCAGCGACCTCCGGGTTATGAGACCCAACGCTGGAGAGGGGGCCTCAAACAGGATTTCCGACCGTTTGAGGGTGCCACCCGTTGTTCAGTATCCTCGAGCCCGACGAGGTTGATCCGTAAGTGTAATTCGAAGGGTACCTCTTGATGGGCGCGTTTGTCAACGCACTGAGATTGATTGAATCTCGAAGGCTGCGGATTGATCCTTAGATAGTCGGTCAGAATCCATGGTAGGAGCATTGTGCAAGTCCAATCCAGGCCCATTTTCGGACGGATGGGGTTTTTGGCCAGGACAGCCCGCCCCGGTCCCGCGATTGGAACTTCCAGAACCGTCGGAAGCCCTGGGGATGCCAGTGGAGGAGCGCATCGGGCTCGAGGACAAGGAGGCCTTCCTTCCAACTCTGGCCATGGCTGGCGAGGAGCACGAGGCAGAGGGGATCCGCTTGGGCGAATAGTGGTTTCTTGACCTTGCGGTAGAGGATGATCATCTGCTGACCAAGGAGAGCATTCTCGGCGATGAGTTCGGCTTTGCTACGCGTGACATCGAGCGCTGTGGTGAGAACAACCGAATGGCGAGAGGGCAGGGTGAGGTGAAGGAAAGCCTGATCCAGAGAAGGAAATATGGAGCAGACGAGTCGGATTAATGGCTTGACAATGGAGGACACGCGGATTGATCCCTCGACAGCCTGACAGAATCGGTCGATAGAGTGTATTGCACGTCCGATCCGAGTCCATCGTTGGGCGGATGGGGTTTTTCGCCAGGACAGGTGTGACGTCTGCCGCAGACTACCAGGTGAAATTCATCTGTTAAGTCCTATTTAGAGATCACGGGTGCTACTCTATTGACAAAGGGTGCCTCATTCTTCTATAGTGATGACAGCGCTGTCATTGACAGCGCTGTCATCGAAGTCACCCCGGGTTTGAGGTATCGAGAACGATTTAAAGAATGGCTATTACCCTGCAGGACATTTCAGCCAAAGCCCGTGTTTCCATGAAAACAGTTTCTCGCGTCGTCAACAACGAGAAAAATGTTTCAGCAGAAACACGGCAGCGTGTGCTCAAGGTTATTGAGGAACACGGGTATGTCCCTCACGTCCAGGCTCAGCGGTTGGCCTCTGGCCGGACTCGCTCAGTTTCTTTGCATTATCCGTTAACTACCCCCGGGTTAATCTCGAATCAGATAGAAATGAATTTCATCACCGGTATTGCCACTGGCGCGGGCGAAGAGGATTACTACTTTGGCCTGATCACTGGACAACTTACGCCGACGAGCTTGCTCAAATTATGCCGGGGCGCATATGCGGATGGCCTAATCATGATGCAAATTGCTCTCCAGGATTGGAGAGTTGATTTGCTTCGGGAAAACAATTTCCCCTTTGTAATGATTGGCCGTTGCGAAGATAACGAAGGATTGAGCTTTATCGATCTGGATTTCGAAAATGCGGTGATGGAGGTCTTTGCTCATCTGGTTTCCTTGGGACATCAGCACATCGGGTTCTTGACCTATCCGGAAAAATGGTTCCAAGAAGGTTTGGGGCCAGCCATCCGCACCCGGCAAGGATTCCAGACCGCAGTCGATAAGTTCAATTTGACTCCCATCTACCGTGAAAATGAACTTGCCCCTGAGAGCGTTTATGCGGCTACCAAGGACTTGCTGCGGGAAAAGCCCCAATTGACCGCCCTGGTGGTGGCGCACAACACGATTGCCGCTGGGGCAATTCGTGCCCTGCAGGACATGGATCGCAAGGTGCCTGATGATTGTTCAATTGTCGGTATCGCATTTGGTAGCGAAGCTGAACTAACGACGCCTCCGCTGACAGCCATCGATTGGCCAGGGCATGAAGTCGGTCAACAGGCTGCCAAAATACTTATCCGCCAGCTCAATTCGGAAGCTCCTGTCCCGGAGCAAATCCTTGTGCCGCCCAAGTTGCAGGTGCGGCGCAGCACATCTCGTACGAAGCAAACCGATGGATAGACTTTCTCACCAAAAGGGAAGGAGGAGAAACAAATGAAAAAGCAATTGTTCGTTTTGGGCGCTGTCATCCTGGCTGTTGCCATGATTCTGTCAGCCTGCGCCCCCGCGGCGACTCAGGCTCCGGCAGCGACTGAGGTTCCGGCTGCCACCCAGCCACCTGCAGCGCCTCAAGCAACTGCGACAAGCGTGCCTGGCCCCGCCGTGACCAAGGTCAGCGAGTGGGACTATCAGAGTGCCGATCCCCAGAAGACGCAGTGGCAAACGGTGCTCAACGAGTGCACAGCATCGACTGGGATCGCCATCGATCGGCAGGCCGTCCCGCGTGACGAGCTGATCACGAAGGTGCTCCTCGCTGCGCAGCAGAAACAGTTGCCTGACGTCCTCCGGATCGACAACCCCGATCTGCAGCAGGTCGCGGACACGGGCGCGCTCGCACCGCTGACCGACTATGGAGTTGATCTCAGCGGCCTCTACCCGAACCTCATCCAGGCCGGGTCGTACAAGGGCAAGGTCTACGGCATCGCCCCGGGCATCAACGGGATGGCGCTGATCTACAACAAGGATATGTTCGCGGCGGCCGGCGTGCAGCCGCCGACCACCTGGGCCGAGGTCGAGGACGTTGCGGCCAAGCTGACGAAGGGCGGCGTGTACGGGATTGCCTTCTCAGCGCCCGCGACTGAGGAGGGCTCCTGGCAGTTCGAGCCCTGGTTCTGGGGCGCTGGAGCGGACCTCTCGAAGCTCGACTCACCTGAAGCCGTCAAGGCGCTTCAGTTCTGGACCGACCTGGTCACGAAGGGCTACGCTTCCAAGTCCGTCGTGCAGTGGAGCCAGGGCGACGTGAACGACCAGTTCATGGCCGGCAAGGCGGCGATGCAGCAGAACGGCGTGTGGAACCTGAGCGCCCTGGAAAAAGCCAAGATCAACTTCGGCGTGGTTCCGATCCCGAAGCCGGACGGCGGCGCCGCTCCTGGTCCGATGGGAGGCGAGGTCCTGACGATCCCGAATTCCGGCGACGCCGCTAAAATGGAGGCGGCAGGCAAGGTCGTCAACTGCCTCCTCTCGGATAAGGAGATGCTTGAGTGGGCGACCCTCCAGGCATACATCCCCTCGAGGCAGTCGGTGGCAGCCCAGTCTGTTGCAAACGACCCGAACATGAAGTCCTTCGTGGATGCCGCTGCTGCCGAGTTCTCGCGGACCGGCCCGCCAGCTAACCTCGGACCCAACTACAGCAAAGTGTCCCAGCCGTTATGGAATGCGATCCAGGCAGCATTGACCGGTGCCAAGTCCCCGCAGGATGCTCTGACGGCGGCCCAGCAACAGGCGGAGAGTGCGCTGAAGTGATGGCAACTAAGCAGGATCGCGACGACCCGAATATGGCGCGTGTCGTCGAGGGTGCGGCGGCGCATGCCGCCGCACCCCTTATTCACCGGGTGGGGCGATGGCAGCGTCGCGAGCAGCTCATCGGTCTCCTGTTTCTCGGGCCGGCGGCCTTCTATCTCGTGGCCTTCTACGTATACCCAATCCTCCTCAACTTCTATATGAGCGTCACACGCTACACGGCCAAATCGTTCGTCACCGGCGAAGCGCCGTTCATTGGGCTCGATAACTTCAAGCGCCTTGTCAGCAATCCAGACTTTAGCACTGCCGTTAGGAACACGGTTGTATTCACGCTCGGGTCGCTCTTCTTCCAGTTCGCGATTGGCTTGGCGATCGCGCTCTTCTTTCAACGCAAGTTCCCGCTCAGCGGCGTTCTTCGAGCGCTGATCCTCATGCCTTGGCTGGCACCAGTTCTCGTTTCGGGAGCGGTGTGGGTGCGGCTTTTCGACATGGACTATGGGGTCGTGAACTTTGTTATCCGCACGCTCGGTGTGACCTCGCAGCACATAGCGTGGTTGACGGATCCACACCTGGCCCCCATCTCGGTTCTCATCGCGAACATCTGGATTGGCATCCCGTTCAACATGGTCATCCTCTACGGTGGGCTCCAAGCCATACCGGGCGAGCTGTACGAGGCTGCTGCCATCGACGGTGCCAGTCCCTGGCAGCGGTTCCGCTACATCTCCTGGCCCCTTCTCCGCACTGTGTCGACTGTGGTCCTGTTGCTCGGCCTCGTCTACACGCTCAAGGTTTTTGACGTGATCATGTCCATTACGCGAGGCGGGCCGGCCAACGTGAGCCAGACTCTCAACACCTATGCATACAGCCTGTCGTTCTCTCTGCTCGACTTCGGTCTGGGAGCGGCCGCAGGCGACATTCTCATGGTGGTGGTACTGATCTTCGGCCTGCTCTACTTGCGCTACGCCTACCGCGTGGAACGGGAGGCGGGGCAGTGAGCGCGACAGCCGCGACTCGAGCGCGCGCTCGATCCCGAGGAGAGGCGCTTCGGCTCGCCAAGCGCTTGGGGTGGACCCTGGCGGGCCTCGTCATCACCGGGCTCATGCTCTTCCCGTTCTACTGGATCGCCAACATCTCGTTCATGCACGAGACAGATATTCTACGCTATCCACCGCCGTTCGTTCCCCCGAGTCCGACGCTCGACGCGTACCGCGAGGCTCTGGCGACGGCGGGTGAGTACATCCGGTCAAGCCTCATTTATGGGCTGGGCACGGTCGTGGTGATGATGCTCGTTGCCGCCCCTGCCGCCTACGCGCTTGCCAGGGTGCGTGCCCGGATAGGTTCGCTCATTCTGGTTGCCCTGATCCTGGCTCAGATGGCCCCGGGCATCGTGGTGGCCAACTCGCTCTACGCAGTATTCAGCCGCATTAGGATCCTCAACTCGTACTTGGCGGTCATTCTGGCCGACTCGACGATCGCGGTGCCCTTCGCGATCATCATCATGCGCGCGTTCATGGTAGGCATTCCTCGGGAGCTGGCTGAGGCGGCAGTCGTCGACGGTGCCGGGCATTGGCGCATCTTCTGGTCGATTATCCTGCCCCTCAGTCGCACCGCGCTCATAACGGCCAGCCTGTTCTCATTCCTGTTCGGCTGGGGCGACTTCCTGTTCGCCCTCATCCTCAACAACAATCCCCATCACACGCCGATCACAGTAGGCATCTACCGTTTCATCGGCGGCTTCTCGGTGGAGTGGCCCGCGGTCATGGCGCTAGCTTTGATCGCCGCGATCCCGGGGGCACTCCTGCTTGTGATCGCGCAGCGTTACGTCGCCGCAGGAATCACCGCTGGCGCGCTCAAAGAGTAAAGCGGCTACGCAGAGCGGCGCCTCCGTCGGGGCGCCGCCCCTCGCGTGTGGGCCTCTCGCCAACTTGTCTGATGTTTCGCCGTCATCTAGGAAGCGACGCAGGGAACAGAGCAGGCAGAAGACACCCGGAAAAACTATGCAGGGCGCCGCAGCAACGCTGAGGACAACCTGACGGATGATGTCTCGGGCAGGAGGCGTTAAATGCCACTGCTAAGACACAAGAATACCTATGGCTAACACCCAGTTTGCCGGTCAAGTTGGCGTTTTGTGCGCAATCAGGCATGACAACCCATAATACCGCTGACACGGTCACGATTGATTTCGCGACGCAATTGGGGAGGCCCACTTACCGGGCCTCCGGCTTCATCTATGGCCTGTCCGAAAACGGTACTCAACCCGCGCAAGGCTTTCAGAGTGACATTAAGGTCAGGTTTATCCGCGCAGGTGGAGCGCAGTTGGATTGTCCCGACGGTGGCTGGGTGAATGGAAAGTACACTCGTCGCTGGGACTCGGTAAAAGGCTACTATGCGAGAACGAAAGCCATTGGGGCGAAGTCTATCCTGTTGCCCCATGATCTGTGGGGCGCCGACGGCGTGTGCCACGTGCCGCGCTGGCCGGGGGACAATGGTGACTGGAGGGAGTTCACCAGTTTCATGGCCCAGGTCATTAATGATGCAAAGGCCAACGGGATGACGGGCTCGGATGTCCAATGGGACATCTGGAATGAACCAGATCTGATTACGCCGGTTCAGTTCTGGGGCCGCGACCAAACCCAGTACCTCGGTATGTGGCAACGCGCTTACCACCAGATTCGCGCTGCCATTCCGGGCGCGGTGATTGTTGGCCCCAGCACGGCGGGGCAGCCCGATCCAGCTTGGAGTTGGTTTACAACCTACGTCGACTACGTCAAAGCGAACAATGTCGTTCCCAACTACATCAGCTGGCATCAGTTGGTTACAGATAGTGATCCGCAAACCTCCAAGGTTAACCTGGATGAGATGTTGGCAACGCGCGGCATCTCGGTGCAGGGGTACCAGGTCAATGAATATGGAGCCAACACAAACGAGCAACTGGCCGGCCCGTCGGCCTGGTACCTCGGGCGGTTCGAGCGCGCCGGGATAGACGCCCTGCGAGCTAACTGGGGCATGGGGGGCGGCTTGTATGAGGGGATGGGCGACCTAGTCACCGGTTCCGACCACCCCATGGGGGGTTGGTGGACCTACAAACGCTACGCAGACATGACCGGCACGCGGGTCGCCGTCACGGCCGGTTCCACGGTTGACGGCGTCGCCGCCACAGATTCGAGGGTGAGGAAAGCTACCATCGTACTGGGCAGCCGTGGCGGCGTCACCGGCGGAGTCACGGTGCAACTCGATAACATACCTCCCTATTTGCAGAGCAGCGGCCAAACGCACGTTACGGTGGAACAGATCCCAGAAGTTGCCGGGTACGTGAGCGATCTGGCAGTGGTTTCAGATCAGGGCATGACCGTGGCAAACAATTCGCTTACCCTCACAGTCAAATGGAGCAGCGCGCATGACGCCTACGCCATCACGGTGATTCCTTGAAGCCAACGTCGCCGCTCGGGGTGGTGGCGCCTGCGGCCCCACGCCTGTTCGGGGGTTTCTCGACCACTAGGGATGCGCCGCATATCAAGGCGAATATCAATCCAATTCAGCCCACGCCGATGAGGGCGGCTTTCGCAAATATGATGGGCTGGACCCCGATACTCACCGTCAACGTGGGCGCAGGCACACCCGAGGCAGCGTGCAACCGGGCGGAGGGTTGCAGCTGCCCGAGGGGCCCAACCGGCCTGTCAACATCGTTGACACCGGCGCTGAACTTCAAGGAAGTTGACCTAGGAACGCGACCCTGGCACCTGAGGAGGGAATGAGAGCCGATGCCAACCGTCAAGCGTCAACTTGAGCCTGTCCCATTTACCAACGTTACCTTCGATGACGTGTTTTGGGCGCAACGCATCGAGGTGAATCGCACAGTCACCATTCCGCATATCTACCGGCAGTGTGAAGCAACAGGCCGTATCAGCGCGTTCGATTTGAACTTCAAACGACCTGTGCCGTCGCCGATTGTCTTGATCTTTGGAGATTCCGACCCGGCGAAGTGGGTCGAGGCGGCGAGCTATTCGCTTGCCACGCACCCCGATCCGGCCCTGGAAACACTGGTTGACCAGTTGGCGGATAAGGTCATCCACGCCCAGCAATCAGATGGTTATCTCAATACCCATTTCATCGTCGCCCAACCCGAGATGCGCTGGCGGAATCTGCGCGATTGGCACGAGTTGTACTGCGCCGGCCATTTGATCGAAGGTGCTGTCGCACACTACCAGGCCACTGGCCAGCGCAAGTTGCTGGATGCACTGTGCCGTTATGCCGACCACATCGATGCCACCTTCGGGCGCGAACGGGACAAGCGGCGCGGCTATTGCGGGCACCCCGAAATCGAACTGGCGCTGGTGAAGCTCTATCACGCCACGCATAATCAACGCTATCTAGAGTTGGCGACGTATCTTATTGACGAGCGTGGGGCACAACCACACTATTTCGACATTGAAGCGTGGGGACGCGGCGACGACCCTGCCGATTTTTGGCCTAAGACTTACGAGTATTGCCAGGCCCACGCGCCCGTTCGCGAACAAACCAAAGTGGTGGGGCATGCGGCGCGAGCGATGTACCTGTTCAGCGCGGTTGCGGACTTGGCCCACGAAAAGGACGATACGACCTTACTGGAAACTTGCGAGCGGTTGTGGAATAACCTGGTCACCAAGCGCATGTATCTCACGGGAGGAATTGGGCCGTCGTACCGCAATGAAGGATTCACGCAGGACTATGACTTGCCGGATGAAACCGCTTATGCCGAAACCTGCGCCACGATCGGTCTGATCCTGTGGAATCACCGCCTTCTGCAATTCTCAGGCGAAAGCAAATATGCGGATGTCATTGAGCGCGGGCTATATGACGGCTTCCTCAGCGGCGTATCCCTGGATGGAGCGCGCTTCTTCTACGAGAACCCGTTAGCCAGCGCCGGGGGCCATCACCGCCAAAGCTGGTTTGAGTGTCCCTGCTGCCCTCCGAACCTGGCCCGCACCCTGGCAAGCCTGGGGAGGTACCTTTACTCCACGGGGGCAAACGATGTATGGGTGCATCTCTATGCACAGGGGATCGTCAAACTACAAGTCAATGGGCGTGACGTGAGCCTCCGCCAGGTGACAAGGTATCCCTGGGATGGCGACGTGAGGTTTGAGATTGGCGTTGCCAATCCGCAGACTTTTACCTTGCGCCTCCGCGTGCCGGGCTGGTGCGAGCAATGGGACCTTCGCATCAATGATGCTCCGGTTACCAACCCAAAACCCCAGGCAAATGGGTATCTGCCGATCCAGCGCGAGTGGCATCCCGGTGATGTTGTACGGTACCGGATGGAAATGCCCATCCAGACGGTTTGGGCTCATCCGGCCGTGCGCTATTTGCAGGGACGTATGGCGATGCAGCGCGGACCAATCGTGTACTGCCTCGAGGGCGTTGACCACGGCGGGATCATCCTCGACCGAATCGCAATTGATCCAGGGCAGGTCTTATCGAACGAGTTTGGAATAGAGCACCAGGACAATCTGCTTGGCGGCATTAGCCTATTGCGTGGCAAAGCGAGTGTTGTTGATGAAAGCGGGTGGGAGGGCACGCTGTACAGACATAGAGAACCGTCATCGAAGTACATGGATATTTCCGCAATACCCTATTATGCCTGGGACAACCGCGCTCCTGGCGAGATGCGTGTTTGGGTTCGAGCAATAACTTGACAGAAGACGGTACCTTTCTTTTTCCGAAGCAGATAGAATCGGCGAAGCCGCGGGGAGCTCTCGCCAGTTGGTTCGATGTGTGGGCTGGGATCAGGGAAACGTTGAAGGGCCAGGGAGACGCCCAAACATGGTATGGAGGACGCTACTGTTCAGATGACATCCATCTTGAGGTAGATACCTGGCCTTTCCAGGAAGAGAGTACCCAGGGGCACAATCGGTGTTGGCGGTACCGATGAGACATCCATTGGCCCCGAGAGAGGCAATGTGAGCTTACATGTCAGATGCAAATACAATGCCCATGGTTGAGTTCAGCAGAACTCAAAACAGCCTGTTTTGTCACCTCGACTATGAACTTCTAAAGATTGAGCCCTGGGCAAGAGATGGAGTGCGTATTCGCGCCACGCGCCTCAGCCACATGAGAGAAGACTGGCCAAGCGCCTTATTGGATCAGGGCGACTATCTGTCTGAAATCGATATGCAGGGCGGCGGAGCCAGCCTTCGAAACGGCGCAATGCTTGTCAGGGTCGGTTCGCTCGGCGAACTCACCTTCCTGAACGCCCATACAGGCAAGGAGCTACTCAGAGAAAAGCCGATTCACGATTTGTCGGTCCCGGCGAGACATTACGATGATGTCAAAGGGGATCTGTTCCACATCGACGCCTGCTTTGAAGCATACGATGACGAGCATATCTATGGGCTGGGGCAGCACCAGCATGGTCGCCTGGATCAAAAGGGTTGCGTCATCGAACTGGTCCAGCGAAACGCGGAAGTCAGCATCCCATTCCTGGTCTCCAGCAGGGGCTATGGCTTCCTTTGGAATAATCCGGCCATCGGACGGGTGGAACTTGGCTACAATGCAACGCGGTGGGTTGCCGAGGCCGCTCCCCAGATAGATTACTGGATTACAGCAGGCGACCAGCCGGCGGAGATCCTGTCCAACTACGCCAATGTCACAGGGCACGTTCCCATGCTTCCCCTATGGGCCTCTGGGTTCTGGCAGAGCAAACTGCGGTATGCGAGCCAAGAGGAGTTAGAGTTTGTTGCGCGAGAATATGGCAAGCGTAATTTGCCGCTCTCGGTTGTTGCGATTGACTTTTTCCATTGGACCCGGCATGGTGAGTGGCAGTTTGATCCGGAACATTGGCCAGATCCGGCCAGAATGGTGAAGAATCTTGAGAAGTTGGGGGTCAAGGTGATGGTGTCTGTTTGGCCGACCGTCAGCCGCCTAAGCGCCAATTATCAGGAGATGTGGCACAAAGGATACATTGTTCGCAATATGAGCGGATCGCCTGCTCACATGTACTTTGTGGACAATCACGCTGAAGACGGCATCTATGTTCACTACTATGACGCCACCGATCCGGAAGCCAGAAAATACATTTGGGAGAAGGTCAAGCAGGGATACTACCAACATGGAATCAAAGTGTTCTGGCTGGATGCATGCGAGCCGGAAATGCTCCCGATGATACCGGCGAATCTGCGCTTTTACGCTGGCGATGGTGAATCGGTAGCCAATGTCTATCCCATGCAGCATGTTCAAGGATTCTATGAGGGGATGAAGTCGGAAGGCGAAGAGGAAATGGTATTTCTATGCCGTTCCGCTTGGGCAGGTAGCCAACGTTATGGCGCGGCGGTCTGGTCTGGGGATATTCAATCCACTTTTGAAGCGCTGCGGGCGCAGGTTCGCGCCGGGCTGAATATGGGGTTGAGTGGCATCCCCTGGTGGACAAGTGACATCGGCGGTTTTCGTGGCGGCGACCCATCTACACCGTATTTTCGTGAGCTGATCGTGCGTTGGTTCCAATACGGGGCATTCTGCCCCCTGTTTCGGCTGCACGGGCATCGTCAGCCCAATAGCTCAGATTTCAACGGCGCGCCCAACGAAGTCTGGTCATTTGGGGAAGAGGCCTATGAAATCATTGCAGAATTGCTGAGACTGCGTGAACGGTTACGTCCCTACATCATGGAGCAGATGAAACAGGCTCATGCCAAGGGCACACCACCGATGCGGCCGCTCTTCTTTGATTTTTGCCATGACCCAAACTGTTTTGCGATCGAAGACGAATTCATGTTCGGGCCTGACATCCTTGTGGCGCCGGTCCTGTATGAAGGAGCCCGCTCGCGCCAGGTCTATTTGCCGGATGGCAGCACCTGGACCGACGCCTGGAGTGGAGTCTCCTTGAGAGGTGGGCAATGGAATGCCGCCGATGCGCCGCTGTGCCGCATTCCACTGTACCTGCGTGACGGTGCAAGCTTGCCGATACGTCCAGAGCATAATTGACAGTACCTGAATTATGCTCATCGGTTTCGGATTATCGTATGTTCCAGCATGTCTGCGGCGGGACAACCGATTAGCGGACGTGGGTGACGCTGTGCACGCGAGCGCTACACGCATCTGACTATGCGACCCGGCAGGCTTGGAGGATGGTCCGCCGAGGTCACTTCCAGCGGACTCGACATGCTCCAGCCCTTTGATATCGCACAAGTCCATTCATAGCTAAGTACACGCCCTAAAAGGCGCCTAGCCTCAAAGCCCAGTCCTTCGACTTGCCCCAGATCGTTGGTCGCGGGCAGAAGCATAACCGCTTGGACCAACTGACTGTGGACTTGCTGTCATGCGCAAGGTGAGCTATGGTCCGGACCCTTTTCCTTGGCGTTGATATTTCTACAACCGGCAGCAAGGCCCTGCTGATCGACAAAGGTGGGCAGGTTGTAGATTCCGCCGACTCTCCGCACAGCTTGAGCACGCCTAAGCCGTTGTGGTCAGAGCAGGAGCCCGCGGAGTGGTGGCAGGCCGTCTCGGCCAGCATCCGCGCCGTCCTGCAGAAGGCCGGCACAGGTGGTGAAAGCGTCGGGGCGGTTGGTCTGACCGGACAGATGCACGGGCTAGTCTTGGTCGACGAGGCGGGTCTTGTCCTCCGTCCCGCGATTCTGTGGAATGACCAGCGGACTCAATCCCAGTGCGATGAAATCCACCGCCGTGTGGGCAGGGAGAGATTCATTCAGATCACCGGCAATGTGGCGCTCACGGGCTTCACTGCCCCCAAGATTCTGTGGGTGGCGGAAAACGAGCCGGAGGTATACAGGCAAGTGCGGCATGTACTGTTGCCCAAGGATTACATCCGCTACCGCCTGACCGGCGAGTATGCCATGGACAAGGCCGACGGGTCTGGCACAGTTCTCTTTCACTTGAAGTCACGCAACTGGTCAAGCGAGGTACTTGAGGCGCTGGGCATTGACCCGGTCTGGATGCCGCCCACCTTTGAGGGCCCCGAATTCACCGGGCGGGTGACGTCCGAAGCCGCGGCAGCAACTGGGCTGAGAACGGGCACACCGGTCGCCGCGGGGGCAGGCGACCAGGCCGCCCAAGCGGTAGGGGTCGGCGCGGTAGGGACGGGGATTGTCGCCCTGACGTTGGGCACCAGCGGGGTCGTCTTCGCTTCGACTCCGGAGGCAAGGATCGAGCCGGAAGGCCGCCTGCATGCCTTCTGCCATGCCCTGCCGGGAATGTGGCATTTCATGGGGGTCATGCTTTCGGCGGCAGGCAGTTTGCAGTGGTATCGCGACAGCCTCGCACCCAATATGAGTTTCGAAAACTTGCTCAGGGAAGCCGAGGCCCTCCCAGTGGGAAGCGAGGGGTTGCAGTTCCTGCCCTACCTGTCGGGTGAGCGCACGCCTTACCCCGATCCTCTGGCGCGGGGCGCCTGGATCGGTCTGACTTTGCGGCACGGCCGAGGGCACATGACGCGGGCCGTGCTGGAAGGGGTGGCGTTCGGCTTGAAAGACTGCTTCGAGTTGATTGAGAGAGCAAGTTTGGGCGAGGTTCAGCAGGTACGCATCTCTGGCGGGGGTGCCAGGAGCGCCCTGTGGCAGAGGATCCTTGCCAGCGTCTTCGAGACCGAGCTGGTGACTGTCAACACGGCCGAGGGGGCAGCCTACGGAGCAGCGCTCCTGGCCGCGGTCGGCCTAGGGGTCTGGGAAGACGTGGGTGCGGCGTGCCGAGGTTCGGTCAGGATTACTGGAGCAACACAACCGGATCCTGCGTGGATTGATGCCTATCGGAGATCCTATTCGGTCTACAAGGAGCTCTATCCCGCACTGGCTTCCAGCTTCAACCGCATGGCCGAACAGTGAAACTTGGGGCGCTCGGCGCAAGCGGAATCTGGCGACACTTCTCCGGTTATAGGCGGGTTCATGGTTGGAGTGACCGGGAACTCCGTCTAAGCTTGTCGGCTGTGCAAGAATCGGTCGATGCATGACGGGGACGAGGCCTGTGGAGAATGGTTGGAGCGGGGGACGCCTCAAGGAGTGGAACCTGGGACCGGCCAATACAGGGCCAACATGGAAGAAGCGGGGCTCAGAGGGGTTCGGTTCTTCATTTTAGTAACGGGGGGAGCACTCGCTTGTCCTGGTGTCCGGGCCAGGGAACCGTAGACCTCCAGGCTACCGGCCCGACAATGTACGGTTGTGCAAGGAATCGGGTAGCGGAGGTTCAACGAGCCCGACGAGCTGAGGTAAGCGCGTAAGCCATAACCCCGCCCGGCTAGGACGTGAACCAGCGACCAGCTGATTACGAGCCCCACGGGCTGGTCATTGATTGCAGGATGTTGAATCCACTGTGATTTGGCTGGAAACTGCGCAATGCGAACTGGATACTCAACAACACAACCGAGGCTCAAGGGGCCTCGGTTGGCTGTTTAGGTAGCGGGGGCTGGACTCGAACCAGCGACCTCCGGGTTATGAGAGTTCGTCCACAGGTGCCAGCCTCAGCGCCCTTTTTTGCGCCCTCGAGGCTGCCTACTGCCCTCTGGTTGAAACGTGCCTGGTGAATCACGATCGCGAATTGATCGAAAGGGTATCCTTTTGATGCACCAAAGTCAAGGCCGATTCGCAGAGTTGATCTTCGTCGATTGTGTCGTTCATTGAATCTGTCACCCGGTAACTGGTCAGCCTGTCCAAGGACCGGCGGGCCAGAGACGAGCCGCCTTCCCAGGGCGGCAGGTTCTTTCCCTCACCCGGGCGGACCAGTCTCCATGTCCGAAGACGATTCGTCACCGACCAGGTCTTCCTGTAGGTGCTTGACACGGCCATCCGCTGCAGGGACGGCCCAGACCATCTAATAAAGTAGTACTCAAGACTCGCTCGAGCCAGTCCTCCATTTGATCCTCGTCGGCTCATAAATCTCTAAGACAAGCTAAACCGTTTCTGAACACCCTCCCGCTACTCTTCCGTCGTGCTCGAAGAGTTACTCGAAGGAACCGGGGCGCGGGCCGTCGGATTGGCCCGGGATGTTCACCGGGGTCAAGAAGCGGTGCGGCCGCGACCCGAGGGTCCATGGGTTGTCCGACACGGGTCTGGACATGGGTAACGCGAGGCAAACATCAGAAATAGAAAAGAACTCTGGGGGGGTCACGGAGGGGAACCTGGCGGCGCAAGCCCGCCGGATTTCGCGGGCCGACGTAGGACGCTTGGCGGCTCTGGCTGCGGTTGTGACCGTGGCCGTGGCAATGCGCATTGTTAACCTGGCAGCCCTCGGTGATGCCAACCACTACTATGCAGCCGCGGTTGCAAGCATGCTCAAGTCGTGGCACAACTTTTTCTTCGTGGCTGCGGAGCCAGGCGCGTCCGTCAGTGTCGACAAGCCCCCGCTCGGTTTCTGGCTCCAGGCGCTCTCGGCCTATTTCTTGGGGGTAAACGGCCCGGCCCTGCTGCTGCCCGAGATCCTGGCTGGCATCGCCTCGGTGATTGTCCTCTATCACTTGGTCCGGCGGTCCTTCGGCACGGTGGCTGGCCTGCTCGCGGGGCTGGCGTTGGCCATAACGCCGGTCGTGGTCGCCACGGACCGGAACAACACGATTGACAGCACGCTGATCCTGACATTGCTCCTGGCGGCATGGGGCTTCATCAAGGCAACCGAGACTGGCCGGCTGCGCTTCCTGCTTCTGGGTGCCGCTCTGGTCGGAATCGGCTTCAACATCAAAATGCTCCAGGCGTACCTCCCCTTGCCGGCCTTCGTGGTTCTTTATTTTCTGGGTTCTGCCGAAGCCCTCAGGCAAAAGGTATGGAAGTTG
>Ga0116120_1001226_pt1 | contig 18084 bp, 9 predicted proteins | sample June2015DPH_11_1_3_FD_89724 | JGI IMG/M metagenome (GOLD analysis project Ga0116120, IMG submission 89724) | Peatland microbial communities from SPRUCE experiment site at the Marcell Experimental Forest, Minnesota, USA - June2015DPH_11_150 | ecosystem: Environmental > Terrestrial > Soil >... | reverse complement strand
GCCGAGGTCATCGAGGTCGGTAAGGGGCGGGTCAACGATGACGGGAAGACGATCCCTCTCGTTGTCAAGAAAGGCGACAGGGTCCTCATCGGCAAGTACAGCGGCACCGAGGTCACGGTCGACAGCGTCGAGCTCGTGATCATCCGCGAGGAAGAGGTCCTGGCGGTCATCGAGAAGTAAGGAGGCAACATGGCAAAACAGATCGTATCCGGAGATGAAGCACGGCAGGCGCTGCTCAAGGGCGTCAACATCCTGAGCAACGTCGTCAAGGCTACCCTCGGCCCCCGCGGCAAGAACATCGTCCTGGACAAGAAGTTCGGCTCCCCCACGAGCACCAAGGACGGCGTCACGGTGGCCAAGGAAGTCGAGCTCAAGGACCCCTGGGAGAACATGGGCGCCCAGCTCGTCAAGGAAGTCGCGTCCAAGACGTCCGACGTCGCCGGCGACGGCACGACGACCGCCACGGTCCTGGCCCAGGCGATTTATTGCGAGGGCCTGCGGCACGTGACGGCGGGCTCGAACCCGACCCTGATCAAGAAGGGCATCGACCAGGCCGTCGAGGAAATCGTCAAGGAAATCAAGAAGATGAGCCGCGAGGTCAGCGGTGAGATGATCGCCCAGGTCGGCGCCATCTCGGCCAACAATGACGAGAGCATCGGCAAGATCATCGCCGAGGCCATGGACAAGGTCGGCAAGGACGGCGTCATCACGGTCGAGGAGGCCAAGGGCCTGGAAACGACCATGGAGACCGTCGAGGGCATGCAGTTCGACCGCGGCTACCTGTCCCCCTATTTCGTGACGGACCCGGAGCGGATGGAATGCATCCTGGAAAACACGCTCATCCTGCTCCATGAAAAGAAGATCAGCAACCTGAAGGAGTTTCTGCCCCTGCTCGAGAACGTGGCCCGGTCGGGTCGGCCCCTGCTTGTCGTCGCTGAGGAAGTCGAGGGCGAAGCCCTGGCGACTCTCGTCGTCAACAAGCTCAAGGGCACCTTCATGTGCGCCGCCGTCAAGGCCCCCGGCTTCGGCGACCGGCGCAAGGCCATGCTCGAGGACATCGCCGTCCTGACCGGCGGCAAGGTCATCACCGAGGACATCGGCGTCAAGCTCGAGAACGTCGGCATCGACTGGCTGGGCGAGGCCAAGAAGATCGTCATCGACAAGGACAACACCACGATCGTCGAGGGCTTGGGCAAGGCAGCGGACGTCCAGGCGCGGATCAAGCAGATCCGGACCCAGATCGATGACACGACGTCGGATTACGACCGGGAGAAGCTCCAGGAACGGCTGGCCAAGATGGTCGGCGGCGTCGCCCTGATCAAGGTCGGCGCGGCCACCGAGACGGAGCTCAAGGAGAAGAAGGCCCGGGTCGAGGACGCCATGCACGCCACCAAGGCGGCCGTCGAGGAAGGCATCCTGCCCGGCGGCGGCGTAGCCCTGCTCCGCGCCCAGAAAGCGCTCGAGAAGCTCCAGATCGAAGGCGATAAGCAGATCGGCGTCAATATCGTCAAGAGGGCCATCGAGGAGCCGCTCCGCCAGATCGCGGCCAACGCCGGCTTCGAGGGCTCCGTGGTCGTCGAGAAGGTCAAGGAGATGAAACAGGACTTCGGCTTCAACGCCCTGTCCGAGAAGTACGAGGACATGATCAAGGCGGGCATCCTCGATCCGACGAAAGTCGTCCGGATTGCCCTCCAGAACGCGGCCTCCATCGCCGGCCTGCTCCTGACCACCGAAGGCATGATCGCCGAGATCCCCGAAGAAGACAAGCACTCGAAGTATCCCACTCCTCCGGGCGACATGTACTGATCGCGTCCTAAGCGAACGCTCAAGGCCCCGGGCGGTCCGCCGCCCGGGGCCTTTTTTATGGGTTTGACCCCTTCTTATGATATATTGAGGCGCGGCGGTCCATGCTGAAGATCTTCGACCGGTATATCCTCAAAGAGGTCTTCCCCCCCTTCCTCATCGGCCTTCTCGTCACGGCCTTCGTCCTCCTCATGAACCAGGTCCTCGTCCTGGCCGAGCTTTTCATCGACCGGAGCGTGCCGGCCGGCGTCGCGGCCCGGCTGTTCGTGTTCCTCGTCCCGTCGCTCCTGGCCTTCGCCGTCCCCATGGCCGTTTTGGCGGGCATCATGGGCGGCCTGGCCCGCCTGTCCGCGGACTCCGAGATCGTCGCCTTCCGGACGCTCGGGATCGGGTCGCGGAGCCTCGTCCGGCCGCTCCTTCTTTTTGCCTTGGGCGGCTGGTTGGTCACGTCGGCCCTGACCCTGGTCCTGGCTCCCCGGGCCAACTTCCGGTGGGTCCAGGACATGACGAGCTCCGTCCTGGCCCGGGCGACGCTCCGGGTCAACCCGCTCGAGTTCAGCGAGTCCGTTCCGAACGCGGTCCTCTTCGTCGAGGGGATCGGCCGGGACAAGCAATGGGAGAACGTTTTCGCCTACCTGAACAAGGACCCCCGCGCCCCCCGGGTGATCATGGCCCGGAAGGGGCGGATCAATCTTTTCCCCGGGAGCAAGCGGGCGACGCTGGAGCTCACGGACGGCGTCCTCCATTCCGGCCCCCTCGCGGAGCCCGAGACCTACAGCGTCACGTCCTTCGCGCGCTTCGAGGAAGAGATCGACGTCGAGAGGCTGTTCCCCACGTTGTCGAGCGAGAAGAGGGTCCGGGAGAAGGACATCCGCGAGCTCGTCCGGGACGCAAGAGCGATGGGGGGCGAGCTCGCCGCGCTGGAAAATGAAGGCGGGGGGGGCGCCGCGGCCGGGGCGGGAGCTCCCCGCGCCGCCCAGATGCGGCGGGACCTCCGGGCCCACTGGGTCGAGATCCACAAGAAATTCTCCCTTCCTCTTGTCTGCTTTATCTTCGTCCTCCTGGGGCTTCCCCTGGGCCTCATGACCGGGCGCGGCGGCCGGACCGGCGGACTGTCCCTGAGCATGGGGATCATCTTCCTTTATTACGTCCTGATCACGGCCGGCGAGAAGCTGGCCATCGACGGGAAGATCACCCCCTTCCTCGGCATGTGGGGGCCCGACATCCTCCTGGCCGCGGCCGGCCTGCTCCTCTTCGTCCGGTCCGAGAGGGATAGGGAGGGCCTGGCCCGCCTGGCCGGCGCCTTCCGCAAGAAACTCTCGTCTCTCCCCGGTCCCCGGCCGGGACCGAAAACGAGGCGCCTGCCCCGACTGTCCCTCCGGTTTCCCAACCTTCTTGACCGCTATATCGCCCGCAAATACCTCGCGATCCTGGGCTTCACGCTGACGGCGCTTCTGGGAGCGTCATTCATCGTCGCCTTCTTCGAGCGGCTCGATGCCGTTCACAAGCACGGCAAGCCGATCGTGATGATCCTCCAGCACGTCTGGTTCAGGATCCCCGAATTCCTGGCCGCCGTCCTTCCGGCCGCGGCCCTGACCACGACCCTCCTCGCCCTCGGCCTCCTGGTCAGGACGAACGAGATCACGGCCATGAAGGCCTCGGGGATCAGCCTGTACCGGACCGCCGTGCCCGTCCTCATCCTGTCCGCCGCCGTGAGCGGGGCGGCCTTCCTGGTCCAGGAGCGCCTGGCGCCCGCGGCGGGGATCAGGGCCGAGGAGATATGGAACAGGATCAACGATCTGCCGGCCCGGAGATACAGCTCTTTCGGCCGGCACTGGATCCTGGGCCGCGAGAAGGACCGGATCTACCACTACGAATATTTCGAACCCGCCTCGTCGGCCTTCAGCCGGCTGTCGGTCTTCGACATCGACCCGGGGCGCTGGGCCCTCGCCAAGAGGGTCTACGCGGACAAAGCTTCACTCGGGCCGGCCGGCTTCGAGCTCCGCAACGGCTGGCTCAGGGATTTCACCGGCGCGGCGGCCGTCCCGTTCGCCGCATGGGAGACGTGGCAACTGCCGGCCGCCGAGGGACGGGCCGCCTTCGTCCGGGAATGGAAGGAGCCCCAGCAGCTGACGTACGCGGAGCTCCGCGAATACGCTTCAGAGGTTCGGGCCACAGGATTCGAAGCGACCCGCCTCACGGTGGACCTGAGAGGCAAGATCGCGTTCCCCCTGGCCAGCCTGGTCATGACGGTCCTGGCCATCCCCTTCGCGTTTTCCGTGGGGAAAAAGGGGGCCCTCGCGGGGATGGGCCTGAGCGTCGCTCTCGCCGCCGCCTATTGGGGAGCGTTCGCCGTTTTCAGGAGCCTCGGCTATACGGGGGTCCTGACGCCCTTTCTCGCGGCTTGGGGGGCGAACCTTGTCTTCGGGCTGGCGGGGCTTTTCCTTCTCTTCAGGCTCAGGACCTGATCCCTCGGGCTCGGGACCTTGTCACATCTTGTATTTGCCGAAGTCCTCGGGGCCAAGGCCTTCGAGCCATCTCCTGAGCTTTTCCGAGGCGTCCAGGTTATCTTCGAACTTCAGGCTATGAGCTTTGCGGACGACGTCGTCCTCGACGAAGATCGGCGAGCTCATGCGGAGGGCCAGAGCGATGGCGTCGGACGGCCGGGAATCGATGATGATGGCCCGCTCTTCCTGGCGGCAATGGATGAGGGCGTAGAACGTGTTGTTGCGGACGTCGTTGACGACGATCTTCTCAATGGCGATGCCGAGCTTCTCCAGAAAGCTCTTCAGGAGGTCGTGGGTCATGGGGCGGGGCGTCGGGACGTTCTCGATGGTCAGGGCGATGGCGTTGGCCTCGAAGACGCCTATCCAGATGGGAAGGATCTGCTCATTGTGGGGGTCTTCCAGGACGACGATGGGCATCTTGGAGATCGGGTCCACGACGAGACCCTTGACCTTCATTTCGATTTCCATGGCCCTCTCTGTTCCCTACTAATATAGGGGGCGGGGAAGGGGTTGTCAAGAAAACGCGAGCGGCTTCCAGCGGGAGTCCTGCGCGCAGATCACGTTTTTTTGTCCATCTCTCACGTTTCTTCTTTTTTAAGGTTGCGGACTCGGAGGGAGTCCCTCCGAAAAACGTGGGATTCTCCAGCGAGGAATCCCACTCTGTGATCGCTCCGCACCCCTCGCCCAAGGGGCGAGGGACCGTGCCCGCGTCGCGCTCAATGTTTTCTCCGGGACATCCCCCCTTCGTCCGCGATCTCAGAAGAAACGTTCAGAATAGGGTCAGCTGGCCGGCGGCCTGCTCTTCGGCGTGCTCTTCGCCGAAGAGGCTGATGACGCCGTACTCGCCATCGTGTCCCGGGACGATCTTGACCCGGCCCTGCCTCATCCGGTCGATGCCCGCGGCGATCCTCTCCGGACCCGACCGGGCGAGGTCGGACACGGGGACGTCGACGAGGACGTTGAACTCGCTCCCGAAGTCGCGGATGAACCTGAAGTAATTGTCCCAGACGCCCTGGGATTCCGGCGTCTTTCCCAGGGCCTCGGCAATGACCTCGTTGAGGGGGATGAGGCTCTTGAAGGGGATCCGGCCGGGGACCTCGTCGCCGCTTTCCCGGTCGGCGAGCTCCTCGACGCGGTGGAGGACGCCGATGGTCAGGCGCTTCCCGCACTTCGGACAGAGATCGTTGGTCGTCGAGCTTTCCCGCGGCGAGAGGACGACGCCGCATTTCCGGTGGCCGTCATAATGGTATTTCCCCTCTTCCGGAAAGAACTCCACGGTGTAGAGGAACTTCGCGGGGTCCTTGGTGCGGAGCGCGTCCATGAGGCCCCGGTAGCTGAATTCCGTATCAAAGACATTGGCTTCCCGGCCGATCTTCGCCGGGGAGTGGGCGTCGGAGTTGGAGACGAGGGCGAACCGGTCAAGGGCGGAGAGCCGCCAGTTCATGGGGGGGTCGGAGGACAGTCCGGTTTCCAAAGCAAAGATCGTGGGCGTCATCTCCTCGAAGCACTCCTCGATCGAATCGAAGCCCGAGTTGGCGCCGAAGAGGGAGAACCAGGGCGTCCAGATGTGGGAGGGGATGATGACGCATCGCGGGCAGGTCTCGGCGACCATCCGGCTGAAGAGCCGGACGTCCAGGCCGAGGATGGGCCGGCCGTCGGACCGCAGGTTGCCGATCGCCGCCAGCCGGCCGTTGATCCGCTCGACCGATTCGAAGTCCGGGGCGAGGAGCATGACGTGGATCTTCCGGACCTTGCCGGCCTTCGAGTAGATGAAGCTGAGCTCCGTCGAGAGGATGAACGAGACGTCCTTGGGCGAGAAAGGGAGGCCCTTGAGATACGGGTCCTCGGGCGCCTGCACCCCGTTCTTGAACTCGAAGAAACCGTTCCCCGAAGGCTTGAGCTTGGCCTTCATCAGGAAGAGCCATTCCGGGTGGGTAAAGTCGCCGGTGGCGAGGAGCCGGATGCCCTTGACCTTGGCCCAATACGCGAGGGTTTCGAGGACCATGTCGCGCGACGTGGCCCTCGAAAATTTCGAGTGGATATGCAGGTCAGCGGTGAATCTCATGACCGGGATTTTCAGTTTAGAACGAGCCGGTGGCGAATGCAAGTGCTTTCGGCCTGATTTTTTTTACGGTCCATCGGCAGGATTTTTTTCCCTTGACAAGCGACGAAAAAGAGCAGCGGAAGGCGCTCGGCGGCGCCGCGGGGCGAGGGCTACTTTCCGTTCTTGAGCGCCGCGGCCAGGGCCTGGCCCTTCTCGGCATATTCCTGTGACCGCGCGCTGTCGCCGGCGCGGTTGTAAAGGTCGGCCATCAGGAAGTAGCCGAGGGGAAGCTCGGACCTGTCGGGTTTGAGCCCGATGCCCTTCTTGACGAGGTCGATGGCTTCCGGGAAGCGCTCGCCGCGGTTCAAGTAAATCCGGGCGAGATAGAAGTAGCTCAGGGGGAACTCCGGATTGGCTTCGATCGTTTTGCGGAGGGTTTGGTATTCCTCCTCCTCCTGCCCCAGGGACCGATAGAGGCGGGACAGATTGTAGAGGGCCCGGTAGCTCTTCGGGGAGTCCTGGATCTCCCGGAGATAGTAGTCCACCGCCTCGGCGGGCCGGTTCTGCTTTTCGAGGAGCTGGGCCATGTTGTAGCGGAGGCTCAAGAGCTTGGCGTTGATGCCCATGGCCGCCTTCAGGTGCTCCTCCGCCTTAGGGAGGTCATCGCGGCTGAGGTAGATGGCGCCGAGGGCGTTATGCGACGAGGCCGAGTGCGGGTCGAGGGCCAGGCACTGTTCGAAGTAGCCGATGGCCTTGTCGGGATTGCCGCGGTGGACGTTGAGGTTGCCCAGGAGGAACATCAGCTGGGAATCGGGGAAGCCTTTCTTCATGTAGTCCAGGACGAACCGCTCGGCCTCGTCGTATTGCCCCATGGCCTGGTAGGAGTTGGCGATGTTGATGACGCAGAAGGAGTCGTCGGGCTTGAGGTCGAGGGCCTTGAGGAAGGCCGGGAGCGCCTCCTTGAACTTCTTCTCGTGGTAGAAGAGGTTGCCGAGGGCGAAATGGGCGTCGGCGATCGTCGGGTCGTCGGCGATGATCCTCTGGATCACGGCGATGGCCTCTTCCGGCTTGCCTTCGAGCCCGATCTCCCGGGCGCGGGAGAGATCGTTGAAGATCCCGATCTTGTCCTTCGGGTTGGCGAGCCGCTTTTCCTTGAGCTTGGCGGGGTTCGTGAACGAGCCCAGATACCCCAAGGCGGCCAACTTTTCCCGGGTTTCCTCATCGACCTTCCGGAGGTCGCTCTCGAGGGCGTTCCGACCGGCGGATTCCATCATGGCGTTGGCCTTGGCCGTCAACTCCTCAAGGCGCCTTTTCTCGAGGGAGGCAAGGTTCTTCTCTTCATGGGGGTCGGCCACAAGGTCATAGAGCTCGGGGACCGGGGCGACGATGAGCTTGAAGCGGCGGTCCTGGACGCTCCTGAGCTCCGACCATCCGTAGTGGTATCGGGGAAAATAGCATTCCGAATAGGCCAGGCGGTCGTCGGAAGCGCCGGGCCGGGAGAAGCTCGGGACAAGGCTCCGTCCCTGGACCGCGGCCGGGACCGGGAGGCCGGCCATCTCGCAGACCGTCGGCATGATGTCGGCAAGGGAAACGGTCTGCGGCGAGGTCAGCCCCTGGAACTTCGGGAAGGGCGTCACGAGGATCAGGGGGACGTGAAGGGTCGCCTGGTAGATGAAGAAGCCATGGCTGCCCTCGTCATGCTCGCCGAGGCTTTCGCCGTGGTCGGAGGCGAAAACGAGGAAGAGGTTATTGAGGAGGCCGTTCGTCCCGAGGTAACGCCAGAGCCGGGCGAGCTGCGTGTCCGTGAAAGCGATCTCGCCGAGGTAGGGATGGCTGGCGTACGACGTCTTGAAGGGCTCCGGGGGGTCATAAGGAGTGTGGGGGTCGTAGAGATGGATCCAGGCGAAGAACTTCCGGTCCTTGGCCTTGTCGAGCCAGGGAAGGACCTCGTCGATGACCTCGTTCGCCGGGCGCTGGACCTCGCCGAGGGAAATGTGCTCGAAGCGGCTGAGGTCGAACTTGTCGAAATATGTGTCGAAGCCCTGGTTGAGCCCCCACTTGGAATCGAGGACGTAGGCGGCCACGAAGGCCGCCGTCTGGTAGCCCTTCCCCTTGAACAGCTCCGCGAGGGTCACGAGCTCCGGGGGGACGACGAAGCCCCCGTTGTCGCGGACGCCGTGATAGGGCGGGAGGGTTCCCGTCATGATCGTCGTGTGCGAGGGAAGGGTGAGCGGGGTTTGCGAGATGCAGCGCTCGAAGCGGAGGCCGCGCGCCGCGAAGAGGTCCATGGTCGGGGTTTCGACCTCCCGCTCGCCGTAGCAGCCGACCTTGTCCGCGCGGAGGGTGTCGACCGTGATGAGGATCACATTGAAATCCCGGCCCTTTCTCAGCCGCGCGAAGTCGACCCGGCGGGACAGGAGGACCGCGGCGGCGACGGCGGCCAGGAGGACCAGGGCCGCGGCGCTCAGGAGAACAGTTTTCTTCTTCTTCACGGGACCCTATTTTATCAGAAACGCCGGGCTTCCGCTTCTCGCGCAAAAAAAAGGGGCGGCGGGTTCGCCGCCGCCCCTGCGCGGGGTGCTTGAGTTCGCTGCGAGATCAGAACATCAGCCGGAGTCCGACCCGGGCCCGCCGCGGAAGAGTGATCCCGTAGAGGTCATGCCCGTCCGTGGAGGGAGTTTCTCCGGGGAAGTAGTCGTACCCGATGCGGGTCCCCCAGGACGTGATGGTGCTGGTGTTGAACACGTTGAAGACGTCCAGGATGATGCCCAGCTGGTATTTTCTGGCGAGGTTGAAGACCTTCTCCAGCCGGAGGTCGAGCTGCGTGTCAAACGGGTAATGATATTTCCCGGTCTCCTCGACATTGAAGGTCACTCGGCCCTGGGCCAGCCTGGCGGAGCGGACGCGGGTCGTCCACGAATCGCCCGAGATCGCGTGGAAGTAGGCGTTGAAGTGGATATCGAACGGCATGACGTAGGTCCCCTGGATCTTGATCATGTGGGTCGGGTTATAGGTGCAGTTGCCCGGCCCGAGGATGGGCGTCCCGTCCGCGTTGAAGCCGCTGATGAAGAAGTTGGGATCGAAAACCCAGTTCGTACTCGACGAAGCGCCGTAGCCGATGTCGTCGGAGCCGGCGTTGTCCAGAGTCCCGTAGGCCCTTGAATAGACGTAGGAGGCCAGGACCTGCCAGCGGTTGGAGAAGCGCTTGTTGAAGAGGAATTCCCAACCCCAGTACTTCCGGTAGACAGGGACGGGGACCCCGTTCTCGCCTTGGGCGAGGTTCGTGATCACGAAGTCGTGGGTGTCCCCCGACGTCAGCTCATAAATCGAGAAGTACCGGTCGAGGGCCGAGTTGTAGACCTGAGTGAGCTCCCAGGTCGCGGCGTTGTCGATCGCGCCGACAGGGTTTTTCCAAGCCCGGTTGATGTACGTCACCGAGAACGAGGTGTCCTTGAACAGCTCCCGTTCGATGCCGACGGTGAACTGGCTGAGATAGGGCTGCTTGATGCCGGGGGCCAGGTTCCAGATGCCGTGGGCGGTATCCTGGTACTCGATCCATTCGCCCGGCAGCCCCGCCCCCTCTGTCGGGACCCAGTAATACTTGATCTTGTCGGAAAAGTTGTTGTTGAGGCGGTCCAGGAAGTAGGAGTACATGGCTTCGGTGAACTGGCCGTAATGGGCTTTGAGGATGGTCGTCTTGTCTCCGAGCAGGTCGAAAGTGAAACCGATGCGGGGGGCGATCCGGTGCGTATTCCAGGGCGTCCCCGGGCGGTCCTGGACGCTCCCCCAGTTCTGGCTGAAGCGGAGGCCGAGGTTGACGTTCAGGCGCTTGCCGACCTGCCAGGAATCCTGGGCGAAGGCCTCCAGCCGGACAAACTTGGTCGTGACATCGTATCCGGCGTATTGCGTCGCCAGGTAATTCCCGATGTTCGGATAGCCCCAGTATCCCCAGTAATCCTCGTAATACCAGTGGTTTGCCCCGGTATAATGCATGAGGTCGTGGACGATCGAGTGTTCGAACTCGACGCCGAACTTGAACTCGTGGTTGCCCTCGAGGAAGTTCTCCGCGTAATGTGTCAGGCTGGCGTTGGCTTGGTAGCGGGTCCGCGGATGAGCGGACCAAGCCCCCCAGCTGTCGTGGAGCTTGTTGCCGCTTCCGTCCCCCGGGACCTCGTCGTTATCATAAAAGTGCCCGCTGACGTCATGACCGGTCTGGGGCTCCAGGGTGTATTGCCCGTTGAAGAAAGCGCCTTTGACGTCGAAGAACGTCTGGGGGCTGAGGATATCGGTCAGGTTGAAGTTGACGACCCACTCGGGACCCGTTTCGGACTCGGTCGCTTCGGGGAGGACGGTCGAACTGGCCCCGCGGTTCGTGCGCGAGTAATTGTCCCGCTCGACCGACAGGCTCATGTTGATCTTGGAGCTGATCTGAGATGTCAGCTTGAAGAAGCCGCGGGGCTCGTTGTACCGGTCGGCGAGCGGCTTTCCCGTCGTGGGATCATCGAAGCCCGTCGGATAATTCCACATGCGGTAGAGTTGAGCGCCGCCATAGAACCAGAGTTTGTCCTTGACGATCGGTCCGCCGAGGTGGATGTTGGCGTCGTACATCGATTGGTTCGGGGCCGTGATGGACCCGAAATCCTGGGCGTAGGGGCCGCCGTTGTTTCCCTGCCAGAAGTTCTTCGGCCAGTCGGACTTCTTTCCCTGGAAGACCATTTCGACGTGGCCCGAGAAGGCGTTCCCGCCGGACTTCGTGATCAGGTTGAAAATGACGCCCGTGAAGGCGCCGTACTCGGCCGGAAGCCCGATGCCCATGACCTTGGCCTCCTCGATGATATTGTGATCGAGGAAGACCCAGGCCGTTCCTCCCGCGGGGTCCCCGACTCCCACCCCGTCCATCTGCCAGGAAATGCCCGTGCCGTTCGAGGCGCCGTAGGCCGTGTCCTCATTGACGCCCGGGGCCAGATTCACGATGTCGGACGTGAACTGGCTGTAAGGGATGTTGCGGAGGATCTCGTTGCCCAGGGTCACCGAGGCCGTTTCCGTCGACTTGACGTCCACCGTCGGAGATTTGGCGATGACGGTGACCTGCTCCGCGACCTTAGCCAGGTGCAGGGAGAAATCGACCGTCAGGGTCACCGTCGTCGTCAGGCGGATGTTCTCCTGGACCGACGCCACGAAGCCCTGGAGCTCGGCCTTTAAGGTGTAGACGCCCGGAGGCAGGGCCGGGAAGCGGAACTCCCCCAACGAGTCGGAAACGAAAGTCCGAACACCCATCAGGTTCGGGCTCGTTAGCGTCAGGTTGGCGCCGGGCAGGGCGCTGCCCTGGTCGTCTGCTACGCGGCCCTGAATGGCTCCGGTCTGGCGCGACTGGGAGAAGGAGAAGACGGAGGCAAGGAGCATGATGACAACCGAAATGATGAACGCTTCTTTCAATCTCATGTGTCCCTCCACTCAATGCTGCCCATTTCTCTTGATCCGGGGATAAAATCTTGATGTGTGGTTCCTCTCTTCTATCTCACCTCCTTCATGATAGGGGGATAGTCATGGCCCGGGGGCCGAGCTTGTGTGATAGGGATTCTAGAGGCCGGGATTGAGAATATAAGCCAGACGGCAGGTCAGCCGATGACGGTCTCTGGCTATCGGTATCCCCATTATTTCTGGCTCATTATCATAATAAATATTCGCCCGTGTCAAGCGATTTAAAATTTCCGGCGCCCGCCATAAAAAAAGGGCGGCGGGATTCCCCGCCGCCCTCGAAATCGAGGCTTCCGATCCGGTTAGAAGATCATCCGGATGCCCACGCGAGCCTGGCGCGGATTCAAGATGCCATAGAGATCGTGACCGCTCGTCGACGGAAAATCGCCCGGCGTCCAGTCATAGCCGATCCGCGTGCCCCAGGACGTGATGGTGTTGGCGTTGAACACGTTGAACACGTCGAGGATGAGGCCCAGCCGGTATTTCTTCGCCAGGGTGAAGATCTTCTCCAGCCGGATGTCCAGGGTCGTCTGCATGGCATAATGGTTTGTCCCACGGGGTTCGGTGAAGAACGTGACCCGTCCCTGGTTCAGGAGGTCCGTCAAGAATTGGGTCGTCCAGGCGTCGCCCGTAATGGCCCGGAAATAGGCGTTGAAGCTGACGTCGACCCAGGGGATGAGATAGGAGCCCTGGAGCTTGATCATGTTGGTCGGGTCGTTCGTCAGGTGGCCCTGGGCGAATATCCAGGTGTTCGGGTCCGTGGCGATGGTGAACCGTCCGAAGTCGGCCGCCATATCGTTGTTGATCGTCCCCGTCGCCCGGGAGAGAACGTAGGACGCCAGGAGCTGCCAGCGGTTGGAGAACCTCTTGTTGAACAGGACCTCGAGGCCCTCGTACTTGCGGACGGGATTGAGGAGGACCCAGGGGCTGCTGGCCGTCGTGTAGTTCGTGATCAGGTAATCGTGCGTGTTCACGGTCTCCGGGGTCCGCTCGTAGATCGTGAACGTTTGGCCAAGGTCCGGCACGGTGACCTGGATCGGGGTATAATCGGCGTCCCGGTCGACGACACCGATCAGGTTTTTCCACGTCCGGTTGATGTAGGTCACGCTGAGGGACGAATCCTTGAAAAGCTCCCGCTCGATGCCGACCGTGAACTGCTCCATGTAAGGATGCTTGATGTTCGGGTCCATGTGGAACAGATTCTCGTGGACCGTGCGCAGGAATTCGTCCCATTGTCCGGCCCCCGAGTCCCATTCGTAGCCGACGTAATCGGTATAGGCCGAGGCCGGGTTCATCCGGTCGAGGTAGTAGGCCAGCATGGCCTCGGTGAACTGGCCGTAGTGGGCCTTGAGGATGGTCGTCTTGTCGCCGAGAAGGTCGAAAGTGAACCCGATACGGGGGGCGATCCGGCCGGCGTCGTACATGTTTCCGCTGACGCCCTTGACCTGGCCCCAATTCTGGCTGAGCCGGACGCCGGCATTGATGTTCAGCCGCTTTGTGATCTGCCAGGAATCCTGGAGGAAGCCCTCGAGCCGCGTATAACGGGTGTTGGCGTCATAGCCGCCGTATTGATACGCGAGGTAGGGCTGCCCCCCGTAATCGAAATACCTGACGGAGTTGCCCAGCGGCCCTCCTGTTCCCGTATAGCCCCAGCGGTCACGGATGGTCGAGCGCTCGAGCTCGGCGCCGAACTTGAACTCGTGGCTGCCCTTGATGAAGTCCTCGACGTAGTGCGTCAGGCTGGCGTTGGCCTGGAAACGGCTCCGGTCGGCGTAGAAGTAATATCCCGAGCTGTCTCTCAGCATGTTGTCGGCGTAATCGAAATGCGAGTAGATGTCTTTGCCGGCGACCGGGTTGAGATAGTAGTAGCCGCTGAAATAGGCCGCCTTGACGTCGAAGAACGTAGTGGGGCTGAGGATCTGGGTCAGGCTGAAGTTGGCGACGACTTCGGGCGAGTCCTGGGTGACCGTCGCCTCGGGCGAGACCGTGGCCGATCCGTCGCGGTTGACACCCTTGTAGTTGTCAATTTCGACCGAGGCGGTGATATTCAGGTTATGGGTGAGCTGGGCCGTCAGCTTGGCGAAACCGCGGGGCTGCTTGTAGTCCACGGCCTGGGGGAAGCCCGTGGGGTAGTCCTGCGAGCGGTAGTACTGGAGCCCCGCGTAGAACCAGAGCTTGTCCCGGACGATGGGCCCGCCCAGGTGCGCGTTCATGTCGAGAAGTTTCGAGAGAGGGGACGTCAGCCCCGGGAAATCCGCCGCATAGGCCTGGTTATTCGTGGTCTGCCAGAGTCCGTTCGGCCAGTCGCCCGCCTTGCCCTGGAAATTGAGCTCGACGTGACCCGCGAACTGGTTGCCGCCGGACTTGGTGACAAGGTTGAAAATGACCCCCGTGAAATTGCCGTATTCCGCCGGGAGGCCGACGCCCATGACCTTGGCTTCCTCGATGATGTTGTGATCGAGGAAGACCCAGGCCGACCCTCCCTCCGGGTCGGCGACGTTGACGCCGTCCATGGAATAAGCGATGCCCGTGTCCTGGGAGCCGCCGTAGGCGACGTTGTTGTTGACGCCCGGCGCCATGTTGACGATGTCCGCGGTGAACTGGGAATAGGGGATGTTGCGCAGGACCTCGTTGCTGAGGGTCACGGAGGCCGTCTCCGTCGACTTGACGTCCACGGTCGGGGATTGGGCCACGACCGTGACCTGCTCGGCCAGGGTCGATTGCTTCATCTTGATGTCCGCGGTCAGGGTCGTCGTCGTCGTCAGGCGGATCTGTTCCCGGAGGACCGTCCCGAAGCCCTGGAGCTCGGCCTTGATCTGGTACTCTCCCGGGGGCAGGGCCGGGAACCTGAACTCGCCGCTGGCGCCGGTGACGAACGTGCGGCCTCCCATGAGGTTTCCGCCGGAGAGCGTCACGTTGACGCCGGGCAGGGGCGCGTTTTGCTCGTCGGTGACGACGCCGCGGATGGCGCCTGTCTCCCTGGACTGGGCAAGAGCGATCGAGGCGAGAGCGACGACGATCACGATAATCAGAAACGGTCTTTTCACGATGTCCCCTCCTCATCGAACGAATTTTCTTAAAGTTAGCCAATTTCCCGCGGCTTTGCAAGCGGAATTTTCGGCCGGCTAAGCCCTCCGGATTTGAATCTTCCGGGGGGGTGTGTTATCTTTGCTTTATGATGAGTCCGAAGCGGGTCCCGACGGCTTTCGGAGCCGTCCTCCTGGTCCTTTTCGCCTGCCTCTTCCCGGGGTCCCTTCTTTCCCAGGACAAGATGACCCCCGATCAGAAGACCTGGCTCGAGGACGTCTCGCCGATCATCACGAAAATGGAGCGCGAAGTCTTTCTCAAGCTTCGGACCAACGCCGAGCGGGACAAGTTCATCGTTTTCTTCTGGAGGATGCGCGACCCGACCCCCGACACGACGGAAAACGAGTTCAAAAAGGAATACATGGGACGGGTCCGGTTCGCCGACCAGACCTTCGGGCACGAATCGCCCAAGCGCGGCAGCCAGACCGAGCGCGGCTATTTTTATCTTCTCCTCGGGCCTCCGCTCGAACGCCATTTCTACACCACGAATTCCGAGATCTATCCTCTGGAGCTCTGGTTCTACAAGGGGGCGCAGGAATACGGCCTGCCCGATTATTTCTACCTCATCTTTTATCAGCCCGAGGGGCTCGGAGACTACCGCCTCTTCTCTCCGGGCATCGAGGGCCCGGAGAAGCTCGTCATCCCCCAGATGTCCGTCGATACGAGCCAGCGTTCGACGGCCTACCAGATCATCAAGGAGAAGGTCAATTCCGAGCTTGCGTCCGCGACCATCAGCTATCTCCCGGGAGACCGGCCCGGCGGCCTCGGCAGCTTCTCCTCGGATAATATCCTGGCCTCCATCAAGCAGCTCCCGGAGAAGAAGTACTCGGATGCCTATGCCCGTTCTTATCTTTCCTACAAGGATTTCATCGAAACGGAGTACGCCGACCACTTCCTCAGCAGCGCCTTCCAGGCGAAGGTCCTCAAGGCCGGCGGACAGCCCTTCCTCCATTGGGCCATCGAACCGGAGAAGATGAATTTCGGGACCCAGGCGAGCTCGATCTATGCCAGCTTCGAGCTCGTGTTGAGGCTGGAAAACTCCCGGGGGCTTCCCATTTTCGAGAGGACCGAGGAGATCCCGCTCAAGCTGACGGCCGAGCAGTACAAGGCCCACGAGCGCCAGCGTTTCGCCTTTCAGGACCTCCTCGCCGTCATCCCCGGCGAGTACAGGGCCCTCTTTCTCCTGAAAAACAAAACGGCTAAGGATTTTACGTCCTTCGAGTTCAAGATCTCGATCCCCGGGGCCGGCCAGTCCCGGCTCAGCTCCCCCCTCCTCTTCCACAGCCGGGAGGCGGTCCCCGAGGCCCAGAGAGCGAATCTCATGGCGTTCACCTTGGGCGGCTTCCAGTATCTCATCGGCGCCCGGAACGAGTTCCTTCCGGCCGAGACGCTCGGTGTTTGTTTTCAAGCCTGGAACGTTGCCGGCCTGAAACTCCCCGGCCCGCCCTCGTTCGTCCTTGAGATCTTCTCGGTCGAAACCGGCAAGAGCCTGGGGAGCTATCCTCTCCCAGAAGCGATCGCCGCAGGGGACGACCCCTCGACCGTTACCGTGATGGGGAACTTTTCCCTGTCAGGGGTCAAGCCCGGCTATTACAGGGCCGAGGTATCGGCCCTGGCCCCGTCCGGGCAAAAAGTCCTCTCGGACAAGGAGAACTTCATCGTTCTCGCCCAGCCGTATCCGTTCTTGCCCTGGGTTTATGCCAGGATGCACGGTCCGTTCCCCGGCGCGGAACACCTCCGCGTCCTGGGGACCCAATATTTCCTGGCGCAGGATTATGGCCGCGCCCGGGGCGCCCTGGAGGGGGCCCTGCGGGCAAAGGATGATCCGGCCTCCCGCCTCCTTCTGGCCAAGTCCCTTTTCGGGCTCGGCCGCTTCCAGGAGTCCCTCGACCAGGCCCTTCCTCTTTACGAGCGCGCCCCCGACCGCGAGGCGGGCAAGGTCATCGCCCTCGACTACGCGGCTCTCAAAGATTGGACATCCGCCTTGAACTATCTCGAAAAGCTCATGGCCGAGGCCACCGAGGTCAGCGTCCTGAACCTGGCGGCGGAGGGCTATTTGAACCTCGGCCGGCCCGAGAAGGCTCTGCCGCTCCTGCAGAAGTCATTATCCCTCGTCCCGGACCAGCCCCCGATCAAGGATTTGGAAGAAAAAACGAGACGGCGGTTGGGACAAAAATAGGAGAATCGTCATGATCAGAAGGTCCGCGTTCGCCACGGTCTTCTTGGCCTTCGCTCTCGCCGCGGCCTGGGGGCAAACCCAGGGGCGGATCGAAGGCCAGGTCCTGGACCCCGCCGGGAACTCCCTCGAAAAAGTGGCGGTCAGCATCGTCTCCCAAAGAACGGCAAGTGTTCATTACGAGATTTCGACCGATAAGGGGGGTAAATTCATCCAGGTCGGGCTCACGCCCGGCAATTATCTCGTCAACTTCAGGAAAGAGGGTTTCGCCCCTGCGTCCAAGGAAATCCACGTCGGCATCGACGAGACGACCCGGATCGACATGCAGCTGAAGACCGTGGAAGCGGCTCTCCAAAAGACGCTGTCCGAGGCCGACAACCTGTTCCTGAAGGGGAACAAGCTCTTCGCAGAACAGAAATTCCCGGAGGCCTCCGCCGCCTATAAGGAGGCCATCAAGCTGGACTCGGGGAACTGGCGGTATTATCTCAATCTCGGCCTCTCACAAAAGAGAATGAATCAGCCCGAGGAAAGCCTCGCGGCCCTCAAGAAGGCCGTCGAGCTCAACCCCGAAAGTCCCAGCGCCAACAAGGAGACCGGGGAAGCCCTGGCCCGGGCGGGCAGCCTCGCCGAGGCCAAGCCGTATTATGAAAAGGCGGTGAGCCTCAGCCCCGACGACGCCGACGCCCATTTCAATCTGGGCCTTTGCCTCAGCGGCAGCGGCGAGCCCGAGGCCGCCTTCGCCCAGTTCGAGAAGGCCGTCGAGCTCAAGCCCGGCTCCGCGGACGCCTATTACCAGCTGGGATTGTCCTGCATCAACCTCCAGAAGAACGAGAAAGCGGTCGCCGCCTTCGAGAGCTATCTCAAGATCGACCCTGATTCGCCGCGGGCGGTCCAGGTCAAAGCCTTCCTGGACTTCCTGAAGAAGAAATAGGCCGGCCCGGGGGTCGCGCCGGCGGGGAGGTGGTCATGAAAGCGAAAAGGGCGCTTCT
>Ga0116120_1001152_pt1 | contig 19012 bp, 15 predicted proteins | sample June2015DPH_11_1_3_FD_89724 | JGI IMG/M metagenome (GOLD analysis project Ga0116120, IMG submission 89724) | Peatland microbial communities from SPRUCE experiment site at the Marcell Experimental Forest, Minnesota, USA - June2015DPH_11_150 | ecosystem: Environmental > Terrestrial > Soil >... | reverse complement strand
TGTTGAAATCAATATTTGTCCACCGCAGGCCCAGTAGTTCGCAGACCCTTAGGCCCAGGCAGGCGATTGTTATCACCATCGTCTTGAAAGGTTCGCAGAGTTCTCCCAAGAGAGCCTTGAATTCTGCCGGTGTGAGTGCGCGCGGTGTCTTGAGGCGTTTCTGCGACTGCCGTACCAGAGAAATGGGATTCTGTTCAACCATCTTCCAGCGAAGAGCCGCTTGATAGAGTATGTGAAAAAGGGTTCGAACATGGGATTTCACCTGCCGGGAGTGCGGGTAAGCGTCAAGCCAGTCTCCCACGGCCAACGCTTCTACGTTATGGACGAATTCGGTTCCCCACCTTGGCTTGATGTGGTTTTCGAAAAGTCCGCGATAACCCTTCTGCGTGTGTTTCCGGCAATGCTTCGCCGCATGTTCTGCCATGAACCGCTCTATCAACGCCCCGACCGTAACGGCGTGAAACTGCCTTTGCGGATTCTGCGCGTTGATCTTGATGCGAAGGTGCTCAACGGCCCTTTCCGCGTCGGCCTGAGTCGGGAATTTTTCAACCGTTCCAATCAACACTGACGTTGGCTTTCCGTCTTCCAACCAGCGGAATTGCCAAACGTTCGGCCCTTTCTTCCGCTTCCTTACCGTCAAATTTCCGTACTGATATCGTGCCTGCATGGTTCCTCCAATCAAAATGAAGTTGCCGTGCGGCACGGTTGGCTGCCTGATTGTAGCCTTGAGTTGATCCAGGCGTCCAGCGTTGTTGCGCGATACCGCCAGAACTTACCAACCTTTAGCGCTGGCACTTCGCCGCGCTTCGCCATCCGTTCAAGCACTTTCGGATGAATCTTCAGAGCCTGTGATGCTTCCTTGCTGGTAAGAAGTGTCTCAATTCCACTTGGCATGCAGTTCAGAACCTCTCGGGCAGCTACAATTCAATGTCCGTGCCCCATGAAGTGGTTTATCAGGGAACTGTCCCCCATTATCGCCTTCAGCCTAACGACGGCTGCGAGCAAACGGCTGGAACGCTTCGAGCACAGGCATATACTCGCGTTTTGATTCACGACTTGGCTCCCGTGCCTGCGCGCCGAGAAGAAAGAGTTCCTTAGGATGGGTTTTCGCCATGCGATCTTACGGGAGGATACGCCTCGGCCTGGCTGGGCGGCGTGGTATAGAGAATGAGCTTGCCGCCGAAAAGCCAGAAGATACCAACTCCAGGTTCGGGTTTTGCTCGTGCGATCATTTCATTGGGTCTGGGTCGCCGCTCCTCATTCCTGTCCCTACCCACAACATACCTGGCAGATTTGGATTTTCACAAGGTTTTTGGGTCAGGCCGCCCCCAAAGCGCCGAGGCCCGCCCACGCGCGTCAGTTGCGGAAGACGCGCCTGACACTCCCGCGGCAGCAGATGCACAAGGCGGTGGATCACCATCAGGATCTCCTCGGGCGAAGACTCTTCTCGCCTCCCCCGCCAGAAAATCCACACGCAGCAGTTCCAGGCAGTACCCCCGCGAGCGCTCCGTCCCCACCATCCGCGAGGCCACATAGAGGGCCCTTGACGCTGCTGAATCCAGAGGAAAGTCTCTCGGTTAAGGGAGCGAATCTGTTGCACCCTGCCCGCTACTGCAACCCTTTGGTTTCAGTAACTTGGCTCGCCCTTTCACCCTCTTGACCGTCACTTGGTGTTGCGCCTATCCCGTTTGAAAACCAGTCGGGTAGCGAGCCATCTTGAACAAGGGCTTCTCGTTCCTCCTTCGACATACGCTCAAGTAATTCCTTGGGGTTCGTACCCTGCACAGGCTCTGTCCCCTGCCCCGCACTGTTGATTTTGTCGTAGGCCTTCATGGCTGAAACTATCACCGAACCATTCATGGGAGTAAAGTCCGCTCTCTCGATTATCCGTTCGTAAGCCATCCTGATATTCCTTTGGCGTTTACCGAAAAGGCCGAAGGCGTGAGCGTGCCGATACTGCGCATCACGACTGATGTGGTATTGCTTGCCAATAAGTTCGGTACTGCCCCAGCCAATAAAAGCCTCCTCAATTGCCTGGCGCCAGGGACTGGAACAGATAGTGCATTGGGACTGATGCCGCCCGAGATTGACGCCTCCGATCAAGGTGAATCGGTTCGGAAAGGATATGACCCCACATTTCCATTTTGAGCTGTACCTCCGAATCTTCGGATCGTCGCCGTCATCAATATTGATGCGGGTGTGAACGCGATGAAGACGCTCCGGAGGTCAGTACCCAATAGGTGGGATACAGAATCAGCCCTTTCATCTCTCCTGCAAGACCTCTCTCAAGGTCGATTTCCAAGGTTCCCGGGTCACTTCGGACGGCGGCCTGATCCTGGTGCGCGAACTCGACGAGCGACTCGGGTTCGGAGGATTGATCGGACAACACCTGACGGACTCCCGGCGTGGAAAGAATGCGCCGTTTCCCTTCGCCGACCTGCGGCAAGCGTCTATAGTCGCCTGGCTGGTTACGAAGACCTCAACGACGCGGAGAGGCTCTCGCAAGACCCGCCCTTCCGGCTGATCGGTTCCGAAAAGATCTGCGATCGAGGTGCGGCTCTAACTTCCCGGTTGCAGACCTTTGAGACCGAGGTGCTGGCCGAGGAGGAGAACTGCGCGGGACTGGGACGACTCAACCGGGCACTGATCGGCAAAGCAGAAACGATGGATTCATGTTACCGGACGGTTCTGGACATGGATTCGACGGAGGTCCCCGTGTACGGGGAGCAAGAACAGAGTGCTTACAACGGGTACTTCGAGTCCACCTGTTTCCATCCCCTGTTGCTGTTCAATCGCGAGGGTGCAAGTCTGGCTTCCCCGATCTACGCCTTCGGGAACTTGCATCTCGGGAAACCAAATCAACAGCCAGCCATGCGAACGGCGGAGCGAACCTCATAGGGACTCCGGCAGTCTTCAGCCCTAAGTGCCAGGCGGGTCTGGCCCCGGAAACCCGGGTTGGCATTTCACCTGATCAACTCAAACTTCGAATGATCTCGGCCAGTTTCGCCGCCCGTTTCGGATCGATCGGACTGCCGGCAGTCTTGCTCAGTTGACGCACCTTGTCGCGAGCCATTTGATAAGTATCCTTGCGACCCGCCGCCTCCCACGTGGCGCGGGAAGACCGTACCGAAACACGGGGCGCGAGGAACTCATCGCCGCGCAGCCGGCTGATGGTGTGCTCCGTCAGCATGTAGTCACCGCGCGGGCCGACTTGCTTGATCAGATCGGTCGCCAGGGTTTCGGGGGTCACGAGTACGCCGGCGGCAATCCGCTTCGAGATTGCCGAAATTTCCTCGTCCATGATCAACTGTTCGTGGCTGCACGTCATACCCGTGGCAAACATGCCGCAATTAACAATCAGGTCATTTCCTGCACCCACAGAACAGAACATGCTGAAAGTCTTTTCCCAGGAATTCTGCTCGTCGTGGGCGTGGTTGTCGGAGTTGGGCGCGGTTGTATGACACGGCACGCGGTAGAAACGGGCCAGTTGAGCCCCCGCGATACGGCAGATGGTGGTTTCCGTTGAACCGACCAAGGCGGTGGCACCGCGCATATCCGTTACGGTCCAGGAATTGGCGTACAGGACCTTGGTCCCGGGTTTGAACATCTGGATCATCGCCAGGCCGGAAATGCACTCCGCGTTGTTTACGGTCAGCAAGCCGGCCAGCGTATAGGGCGCGGAGAGTCCCGCATTCGGTTCGGGAAGAATGGCCAAGGGGACGGCAGTCTGGACCGTGTCCAGGATGGCCTCAAGTACTCCCTCTTCCCAGAACAGGGGACTGGTGGGCGACAACTGGGTGATGCCGTACACCTGGCTCCGGAAATCTCCTGCGAAAGCCGCCTCGGCCAGGTTAATGATCGCGCGGTTGATCCGGGCGTTGTCAGTGGAGAAGAATATCGGCTTGCGGCTGTTTTCGATGACCGCACGCACGCCGTAAGGGAGGGTATTCCTCGGTTCGGGCACGTCCTGGGGCATGACCGGGATGCCGATCATGTCAATACATTCAAGCTTGTCGCAGAGGCGAGAGAAGAGCTCTACGTCCGCTACGGTCGAGTAACGGGTCTCCCCAGTATCGGAGTCCACCCAAAACACAGCGTTATGCCCGGCCGCAATTTTCGATTTGCCGTCACCTAGGATGAAAGCGAATTCCCCCTCGCGATCGTATACTTCGAACTGCGCAGGAGCATGACTCAGTGCCTCTGCAATGGAAGCTCTGGGGAAACGCACAATCTGCTTTTCAGCATCAACCGGAAGCCCCTTGGCCCGGAGGAGGGAGAGCGCTTGTGGGCTTCCAATTTTGACCCCGCAATGTTCGAGTATGTCCAGGGTTGCCTCATGAATCTGGAGAATTTCAGAATCGGAAAGAACCTTCAAGGGGGATAAGTTCATTGGCCTGTCCTCCGACGGAGTTAGCACGGTTTCAGCTTAATTGGCCGTTCGTTTAAGAACTTCCTAGGCTCATCATTTTGGTGAGCGTCGGCGGCAAAGGACCTGCAAGTCGCAGGTTTGCCCCAATAGCAGATCGGTTCGCTTTGCCCAGGATGGACTCTTTTGGGAGCTATCCCTGGGGGTGCTTCCCGAGGGGCGCAGGGAAGACATCCTTGGAGCGTTCTTCGAAAAAACGCAAGAGCCAAAGGCACGCTCCGGTATAATGTGCCCTCGGTCGCAGAGCGCCTGAATCATAGCAGAGCCATGGTTCGCCGACTCAAATTTCGCACGCAAATAGTGCATGGATCCTGAAGTTCGTATTCTAAGGGTCAGTCTTCTTGACTCGCCTACGGGCTTTCGGTCACCCTGAAACAAAGGCTGGTGGCCTTAGCGCCAGGCCTCACACCCCGCGCGGTGCTGGAAAAACTCGGCACGATTCAAATGCTCGATGTCTGCTTGCCCACCACCGACGGCCGCTGGCTGATCATGCCCCGCTATACGCAACCGGAGCCCGAGCAAAAGCTCTTGCTCCACCAACTCCACTGGTCCCTGCCGCTGCAACCCCCGCCACGAATCAAGGCGCCCGAGCAGACGCCAGCGGCCTCCGTCGAGTTGAAAATGTAGACCTTCGATATCGATTTGCTGAAAACAAACCACTTGCGACCTCTGTACCCCCTCAACTGCGAAAGTTCGGTTAAGAGCCGTATCGGGTCAAGCAAGGGAGACAGGCTAACCCTTCGAGAGATACTCCAGCGATTGCTTGAGGGAAGTTTCATCGTCCAGGGACGGGGAATACTCGAGTCCGAAGGCGCCGGAGTAGCCGAGGCGTTCGAGCTGCCGCAAGACGAACGGGTAGTTGGTTTCGCCGTTAAAGACCTCGTGCCGGCCCGGAACTCCGGCGGCGTGGAAGTGGCCGATCACATCGATATTCCTCTCGATGTGCTTGACCAAGTCGCCTTCCATGACCCGCATGTGGTAAGTATCAAAGAGCAGGCGCAGGCGCGGGGAGCCGATGCGGCGACAGATCTCGGCGCCCTTATCGCTGCTGGTCAGCCAATGATCGGGGTGATCGTACAGGTCGTTCAGGGGCTCCAGCAGCACGGTCACACCGGCTTTCTCCGCCATGTCCGCCAGGGGCTTCAGGCGCTCCACCACCGACGCTTCCATCGTCTTCTCATCCAGACCCTTCACCCGGTTGCCCGTCAAGACGATCGTGGCCGGGATCTGCGCTTCCCAGGTATAGGCGAGGGTCATCTGGGCGCGCGCGTAAAACGCCTCCATGTTCTGGCGAGGATCGGTGAGATTGCCGCCGATCGACCCGTCCGGAGCATTGATCACCGTGTCGGTAAACTGCACGCCCGCTTGCTCGGCCAGCTTGGCCAGTTGCTCCGGGGTTCCCTTGAAGGATGCGTCCACCCACCACATCTCCACGTACTTGAAACCCAGCTCGGCGGCCTTCCGTACGCGGGCTTCAAAGGGCAGTTGCAATAATGCCATTTCCAAACACAGACCCAGTTTCATGTTGATCTCTCCTTCTGCAAGCTTCCAGCCAGCGCTGGCCTTTCTCCTTCCCCTCGCGTCCTCTAACGGGCTGCTGAATAAGGGTATCTGTCATTCTGAGCCCGCATTTTGGGCGAAGAACCCCCGCAGTTTACTCGGTTCGCCAACCCCCCGCGAACTGCCGGGGTCCTTCGCGAAGTTTACCCTGAGCGCAGCGAACGGGCTCAGGATGACAGCGAAGGGCTCTGCAGAAACTCGGCGCGAGGCTTTTTCAGCAACCTGCTACCGCAACAAGTGGTGCAAGACTTTGTTGATTCCCCCGGCGATCGCTTGGCAATCCTCATCCCCGTAATTATGGTTGATCTCAATGTGCACGGAGCGGCCCAGCAGATCCAGGGTGCGGGGGCACATGTCGCGCGAGTACTTCGGCAACTCCTCCGCCGGCACCGCGCTCCAGGGCAACCCGTCCACCGCTACGCACTTCTTCTCCATGATGTGATCCCAGTAGGTGTAGATGTGCCAGTCGCGCACCTTGGAATCGTATACCCCTCCCGCCGGCACCCCCTCGGCATGCAACTCCTCGATGGCCCGGCGCGTGAGGTCCGCCGTCGGCAAATACAGGATCAAACAGATGGCCGTGTCGCCCGCCGGGTCCGTAAGCCGCCGGAAGCTGAGCCCGGGAAATTCATCGATTCCCGCCCGAATCAAATCCCGCGCCCGGCGATAACCCGCCAGCATGGTGTCCGTCTTGCGGATCTGTGCTATCGCCACCGCTCCCTGCAACTCGCTCATGCGGTAATTCTCCCCCGCAAACAATTCCCCTCCCCGCCGCTCGCGCGCAAAACGGTCAGGGCGCCAGCAGGCCGCCGTGTCATGCCAGCTTTGGGCGCGCGTGTACAACCATTCGTCATCCGTGGTGATGAACCCGCCTTCCCCAGAAGACATAATCTTGTAATGGTCAAAACTGAAACACCCCGCCGCGCCCAGGCTTCCCAGGCGCTTTCCCCGGAACGACCCGCCGCCCGCCTGCGCCACATCCTCCACCAGCGGAAGCCCTTTCCGTTTGGCCAAGTCCAACAGGGCATCCATTTGCCCCGCCGCCCCGCGCATGTGCACCACCACGATCGCTTTGGTGCGGCGCGTCAGCGCCCCCTCCGCGGCTTCCGGATCCAGCGTCAGTGAGTCGTCCACCTCCGCAATCACCGGGATGCCGTTGGCGGCCGCCACGCCCGCCGCGCTGGCGAAAAACGTGTAGGCCGGCACGATCACCTCGTCGCCCGCCCCCACCCCCAAGGCCCGGTAGCTTGCAATGAGCGCGGATGTACAGGAATTGACGGCCAGGCAGTATTTGCTGCCGATCAACTCGCGCATTGCTTCTTCAGCCGCCGCCACCCGGCTGGGTTTGGGGTTGTAGTAGCGGAACAGGTGCGGCCCCTCCAGCTTCGGGTCGCCCGCCAGAATGGCCTGGATGCGTTCCTTGTTGCCGGGACTGAACTCCCACAGGTCGATCAGTTCCCACAACTCTTCGCGCCCGAGTTTGGAAGGGTAGGGGCCGAGTTGGGGTACGGCCTTGGGACCACCCTCGCTTGCGAGCATTTCTTCGGGCTTGGTTTTCATGATTCCTCCTTGGTATCGGCTGCCTGGGGCGGAAACAATGGTCGCCTCCTTGGCGCACTTCTTGGAGCGTCACCTTATAGGGCAGCAGTTGTCGAGCCAAAGCTAAGCGCCACAACTCACCCCACACGTGAATTCAGCGCATTCATCAGCACCCCGCCAAGAGCGGGAATGCGGGGGGCGCAAACGCCGAAGGTTCAACTTGCAGAAAGGGCGCTCGCCCACCAAAAGGTGAGATAGAACTTCGCTTTGATCAAAAACCGCTCTAATACTTTAATGCGATGATAGTAAGGTTCAATGACATTGGTCATTCAACGCCTTGTTGCGGGGGACCACATCGGTGCGCCAGCACGGCCCCGGCGCGCGGGGGCGTTTGCGCTTCCCGCCAACACCTCCTGTGAGCCCGGTGCCCTCACTTTACCAACGAAAGCGGACCGCACCTCCTCCCGGAACGGGACATTCGGGCAGGCGAATGCGCAATTACCCACAGTCTCCAAAAACGCGCTAGGTCATTCAGCCTTTTCACCCGGCTTCAGAAAAATGATCTCCAAGCGTGACATGCCCTTCATGAAAAACCGCCCCGTGCGGCCACACAACTTGTCTGTCTCTCCTTTCGATGTTCCAATCACTTCCGGATACCAACCGTTGGACAGATCGGGAGGGAAACCTCGGATGGCTTTCATGATTCCGTCCCGGTCAAGAATCCTCTGCGGTTCGCTCCATCCCTTGGGATTCGCTAGGTCGGAGTTGTAGGTGATGTAAATGCCCTCCTGGGTCATCTTCGAATCCGAGGCATGGTTGAGGAGGATGACGAAGGTATTCAGGTACGTATTCCAGTGAATGGCCGGGCCCCAGAGGATGTCAGCATTGCCTCCATGCCAGTCGACCTTGGCGGGAAAGATGGGGGTGAAATGGCCTCCTATCCCGGGCTCACTGAATTCTCCCTTGTACCATTTCTGGGCTTTTCCCGCGGGGTTGTCGCGGTCCGCGTAGCGCATGCGTGCTACGCCAACTCCCTGCTCCTGGAAATTCTTCACATAACTGCTGAAGAAGCAATAGAAGTACTCTTTCTTCCGGTCCAGTATCGCGGAGAAATCACCCTCACCTCCGGCGTCCCAGGGACTCTTGGTGTCGCAGCGGAAGTCAGCAGGGTCGGCGGCGAGAACAAACCCCAGGTCTTGCCATGACTGTCCGTTGTCCAACGACCTGAGCCAGCCGATCTTGGGCGCGGTCGGGAGATGGTCGTTGCCGAAGCAGACGTTATCCGGCTCATAGTGGTACATCCCGTAGAGTGTTCCATCGTCGTCTTTCCAGGTGCTCTCGATCCAGATCCACAGCCGGTCGTCGATTTGGCCCAGTTGTGTCGAGATCGAGGAACCGAGATGCATCAGATCCGGTCCCGAGTTGCGCCAAGGGTGGAGAAAAGAGTTGAAAAGGTAAAACGTATCCCCATCCCAGTGGGCAGGGCTGTTCGAGTCAATCTCGTGGCGCGAGTAACCCGGGTTATCTATTCCTGGCATCTGGATTACCGTTGCCTCGCGCCATCTCACCGAAGGAAGCCCCGAGTTCGCCGGGGCGTCCTTCGTCTGCGCTGTTCCCCATGGAGTGGCAAGCAGACAGTACACCAGTATGCAAGACCCGACTACAGGCTTCCACACGCCTTGGCAACCATGTCGCATCGTATCCTCCTCTCTTTCGTTACTCCGCCTCTCCGCGTTAGGGTGAACGGCTGCCCCACCAGCCGCTTCGACGATCTGTCCAGGTAAGCCATCTCTCCGCCGCCTTGAGGAACAGGAGTTAAAGCCAATACTGTTCACTTAAGCTTTGTCACGGGGACGGTTCCCTGTTCGACCCTAGAACCCCCTCACCCCCGGCCCCTCTCCCCCAAAGGGGCGAGGGGCGCGTTAATTTGATTCTACTACCTTCGCCCCCTTGGGGGAGAGGGTGGAGCGACGCGCCGGGTGAGGGGGTCACCCAGGAACAAATTGAGAAGTGACTTCCTGAAACCCCATAAGTGAACAGCATTGGAGTTAAAGCGGAGGCTCGAAACCGCCAGCCCACGTTCGCCCCTAGCGCCGAGTGCTGCCAAGTCAGATGCCCAGTCCCCACCCGGACCCGAAACCACCGATAAGACGCCGAGGCCATCGTCGCGGGCGAGAAGTTCGAGCCCTCGCGGGTAGGGGGAACATGGCCATGCGCCCCTACAAAACCTCGGCCCGCCTGCGGCCGGCGACGCCGCAGCCGTAGTCGCGGCCATTCTGGGCGGCGCGCACATCGTGCGCGTGCACGACCCAGCCGCAATTCTGCCTGCGGTACGTGTGGCGGACGCCGTCCTCGGCACGGAAGTTTGGGATAGAATGATCGCGCGTCTGTGCTGGCGGCCCGCGCGCAGGTCCGGCGGGAGTCGGTCGAAATTCCGCAATACTGGAAGAGGCGGTCATGGATCATCACACGGTGAAGCGTCTGGAGTTACTCACCCTCGGGATGTTGGCGCTGGTTGGTGTCAGCCTTTGCCGTACAAATCTGGGACAAGAGGCTTCAAATCGTGCCAGAGAATCTGAGATCTCGGCCCTTCAGGACAGTTTTCGCGTTCCTCCTGATGACACGAAGCTCATGGTGCGCTGGTGGTGGTTTGGGCCTGCGGTGACGGCGGAGGAACTCGACCGGGAGATGCACGCGATGAAAGATGCCGGCATCGGCGGATTCGAAGTCGAGCCCGTATACCCGCTCACGCTCAACGATCCCGGAAAGGGTCTGGTGAATCTGGGCTACCTTTCTCCGGAATTCCTTGCCGCGGTCAGCACTACGGCGCGCACTGCGCACACGCTTGGCATGCGCATGGACATGACGGTGAATAGCGGTTGGCCCTATGGCGGTCCTCATATCACGCCGGAACTCGCTGCCCAGCGCCTCATTTGCCTGCGAGTCCCGGTCCGGGAGGGCAGCACGAAAATCCCAGCCCCGAAATTGAAAGAAGACCAGCGCTTCCTCGCGGCGTTTATCGCTTCCGGGGATGAGAAACACCTCGATGCGAGTTCGATCCGGGAAGTCACGGAAAGGGAGAAGGACTCTTTCGTTCTTCCTTCCCTACCGTCAGGACCAGGCACTTTGCTTGTCTTTGTGATGGGGCCGACCGGCATGAGGGTGAAGCGGCCTGCGGTGGGAGCGGAGGGTTTGGTCCTGGACCATTACCACCGCGCCGCTTTGGAAAAGCACTTGGAAGTAGTGGGCGAGCCCTTGGCGAAAGCGGGCGGCGGCAATATCCGCGCCATGTTTTGCGATAGCCTGGAGGTCTACCAGTCGGATTGGACCAAGGATTTTCTGGAAGAATTTCAACGCCGGCGCGGGTACGACCTGAAACCTTATCTGCCCGCTCTTGTTGCCGACATCGGACCCCCGACGGCGGCCATTCGGCATGATTGGGGCGAAACGCTGACCGAACTCCTCAACGAGAATTTCCTCGCGCCATTTCAGAAATGGTGCCACGCGCGTCACGTGCTGTGCAGGGTTCAGGCCTATGGCCAGCCGCCTGCGGACCTCTCCAGCTACAAGTTCGTTGATCTTCCCGAAGGGGAACAGGGCGATGAAGCGGGCCACTGGAATGACTTCACTGCCTCGCGCTGGGCTTCTTCCGCCGGTCATCTTGAGGCGAGCCCCGTGATCTCCGCCGAGGCCTGGACGTGGATTCACGCCCTCTCCTTTCGCGCAACTCCGCTCGATTTCAAAGCCGGCGCTGATGAGTACTTTCTGGAGGGGATCAATCAACTGGTGGGGCATGGGTGGCCTTATTCGCCGCCCGGCGTGCCCGAGCCAGGCTGGTATTTCTACGCGGGCGGAGCACTGAATCAGCATAACCCCTGGTGGTTCGCGATGCCGGACCTGGCGCTTTATCTCGAACGCGCGAGCTTCATGTTGCGTCAGGGCAAGCCCGCCAACGATATTGCAGTGTACCTGCCCACGCACGATGCTTGGGCGACCTTAACACCGGGTAAGGTGAATCTTTGGGAGGCGATTTGGCAACGTCTCGGGTCAACCCTCGTCCCCAGCCTGCTCGAGGCCGGGTACAACCTGGATTTTGTGGATGACGACGCGCTCGCACGACTTGCGCACAGCGAGAACGGCAAGCTGGTGATTCGCGATCAAGCGTTCCCTATCGTGATTCTTCCGGGAGTGGAGCGCATCCCGCCCTCCATTTTGGCTAAACTGGCGGATTTTGCGCGCCGCGGGGGAAATCTAATCGCGACTCGGCGCTTGCCATCTTGTTCTCCGGGCTTTATCAATCGGGAGACGGAGAGTGCGAAGGTCGCGCGGCAGGTGGATGAGCTTTTCAAAAGGCCGCCCGCGCCCGCGCACTTCATTTCTGACGAGGGCAAAGAACTCGCAGAGGCGTTGAGGCGCCTGAATCCTCCCGATGTCGCCTTTTCCCCTGCGACGAGAAGTATCGGTTTCATCCATCGCCGGACGGCGTCAGCGGAGATCTACTTTATCGCCAACACCAGCAACGAGCGGGCGCAGACGCGGGCCACTTTTCGTGTCCGGGGCAAAAAGCCGGAGTGGTGGGATCTCTTCACGGGCGAGGCGACGATCGCCCAGTGGTGGCACGGCTCGGGCGATGGCGTCCTCATTCCACTTGACCTGGAGCCCTATGGCTCGCGGCTGCTAATTTTCACAGACCGTGATGTGCTCGGGGGAAGGGGGCAAACCGAGTTGCAGAATCTCCCGCCCCCTCTCGACATCAGTCACGGGTGGGATGTCGCTTTCGAAGGTACCGGCAAAAAAATGGTGATAGATACTCTGCGGTCCTGGACCGAACTGGAGGGGATGCGACACTTCTCCGGTCTCGCGACGTACCATAAGACACTTGTCATTCCCGCTGATTTTCTCCGCAACGGAATCCAGGTGGATTTGAACCTGGGCGAGCCGACGGCCATCCCCATTCACAAGAACGCACACTTCCAGGCCTGGCTTGACGGCCCCGTGCGCGAAGCGGCGGAAGTCTTTGTCAACGGGCACCGGGCAGGGGTGATTTGGCATCCTCCTTACGAGCTGGACGTGAGACCTTTTTTCCATCCGGGTGAAAACGAGCTACGAATTGTGGTGGGGAATCTAGCCGTGAACGAAATGGCGAGTCGGCCGTGGCCCAACCACGCGGATCTTACCGCGCGGTACGGGGAGAGGTTCGTCGATCAAGGCTCGGAGCTTTTGCAACCGGTGCCATCGGGACTGACTGGCCCCATACGCCTCATCGCACGCGCCATACCGGCGGCAGTTCGCAGCGACCCGTGAAGAGGGCAGCGCGGACCTATTTTGCAAAGTCCGCGGACGTCGGTGGTAGGTAAGCACACATCGAGCATTCGGATGGTCGCCACTTTTTCCAGCGCCGCTGGAGGCGTAAGGCCCGGCGCCAGGGCGGCGAGCCTTTGTTTCAGGGTGACGAAATGAGCGCAAGTCAGAAACGGCACGAAGAGGTGAGGTCCCACTCCCGCAAACAAACCGTGCCTTCTTCTCGTTCCTGCCAGCCGATTTCTCGTCTCTTCCTGCTGGGGCGCCGCAGCAGGGCAAGGTTCTCGCCTGACAAGTGCAGCACTGCTTCCAGATGCGCTCGCCCCAACACGTCAATCAGCCATCGGCAACAGCCCTTTCCGTTCTTCGCTGGCTCTTCCGTTTTCGGGTCACGTGTCCGTCGGTTGTGACCGATTCCACTTCGCCGCCTTCGAAAAGGACCACGGCCAAGCGCGCTTCAACTTTTGCTCCTGCCGCGAGGACGGGCGCAGTGCCGGCCGCGATGGCCCGTTCCAGGCCGCACCCCGGCACGCTGGTGAACGGCTCGACGGCCATGACGTAGCAGCGCCCGTACCAGGGATAACCGAAGCTTCCTCGCAGCTCCTGCCAGAACCAACAGTAAGGGAATATCTCTTTGGGCCAAGCCAGACCAAAAGAGAAACCGAGTGCGGGATTGGCGAGCGCGTACCATCCTTCTTCAACTTCGCTGATGTAACCGAATTCAGTCACCCGCTCGTGCGCCGGCGGCAACAGGCTCAAGTCGACTGTCCCGCGCTTGCCGCTCACCTGGGGCCACGGGCCGGTAGTCGAGGGCGCGATACGGCTCGACGGGCTGATCTCCGCGTCGTGGGCGGTGAAAGTCCGCGCGGGCAACTGCAGCCGGCATCCGCCCGTCAGAAACGGAGCGCCGAAGGCAGGATGCTGCCCCCACATGAAGTGCAGGTCCTCTTCCGCGAGATTTTCGATGGTTTCGTGCAGCAGCACCGCGGCGAGTGAGCGCTCGACTGTGAAAGTTCTCCGGATGCGAAAAGGGCTGCGGTACAGTTGCACCGTGAAGCGCACGCTGACCGACGCGGAAGTCTTGCGCAGCACTTCGTAATCCCAGGGCAGCACGGACGCCTCGCCGTGAAAATTCAGGGCGGCCCCTTTGTACCGGCACTCATCGCCGCCGTTGGGAAAAATCAACTGCCAGCCGCCCTCGTAGTGTTCCAGCCACGCCGCTTCCGTGCTCGCGCCAGTTGAAACGATTCCCGTGCCCGGCTTCTTCAAACCCCAGGGCGACTTCCACAGCACATCGGTCTGGCCCGGCTTGTAAACCAGCGCATAGACGTCGGCGCCCTTTTCGGGCAGCAGGGTCACCGCCAGGAACTGATTTTCCAGCGTTATGGCGCGAAACGCGCCTGGCAGGACGTGCTCCCGCAATGAGCAACCAACACTCGCCATGGCTTTGCTCCTGTGCCGGTTTTATTCGATAACTACAATCGGCGCTGCCAGCGCCTGTTGCACGACCTCGGGATCAAGCTCTACACCCAGCCCTGGGCGGTCAGGCAGAAGCCATTGGCCGTCGTGCAATTCCACCTCCGGCACGGCCAGCTTGGACCGTAGGAAAGAGGGGAAGAAATCCTGATGGAAGAACTCGGCATAGGGGCAGGCGGGCGCCGCGGCCGCAAAATGACGAGTGGCGGCTACCGTGAGTCCGGTTTTCCAAGCGTGGGGGATGCAATAGACGCCGCGCTCGGCGGCCAGCCGCGCGCAACGCATGGCCTCCGTGAGGCCGCCCACCCGGCCCAGGTCGGGTTGGATTACGTCGCAGTGACCGCGCTCCACGAGCTCGCGGAATTCGTGCCGAGTCTGCAGGAACTCGCCCACCGCCACGGGCGTCGTGGTCGCGTCCGCCAGGCGCGCCAACCCGTCGAGATCATCCGTGTGCAGGGGCGTTTCGACAAAGAAGAGCTTGTCATCCTCGATCTGGCGCAGCACCCACAGCGCGTCGTTGGCGTTTCTCCAGCGATAGCCCACGTCGATCATGAAGTCCGGGCGGTCGCCCACGATTTTGCGGCACTCATGGATGAAGGCCGCGAGCTGCCGGTCATCGACCAAGTCGTAAAACAGCATTTCCATCTTCATCGCCCGAAAACCGTACTCGAGCGCCTGGTCCATCAGAGCGATGCAGGCCTGGCGCATCTCCGGCCAACCCCGGCCTTGGGGCATACTCGGAAAAAGCGTGAGGTAAGGCGTGATCCGTTCGCGCCCGACGCCGCCCAGAAGTCGGTAAGCAGGCTGGCTGAGGATCTTGCCGCGCAGGTCGTGCAGGGCGTTGTCGATCGCCGACATCAACATAATGCCCAGCCCGCGCCGCGCGTGGTAGATGGTGCCCTCGTAAACCTTGTCCCAAAGCCGCTCGACCTCCAGGGGATTCTCGCCGAGCAACAAATCCCGAATGCTCAAACTCCAGATGTGCGCGCTGGGAGTTTCGAGCAGCGCAGCGATGGCGTTCGGCGGAGCGTCCGTCTCTCCCAGGCCGTGCATACCGTTGTCGGCCGTCACGCGGATGACGGCGGTATCGACGGCGCCGTCGCAATCGGCGGCATTGGCCTGCGGTGCGCGAAGCTGCAGGCATTCAATTTTCTGAATCTTCATGGGCGCCTCACCTACTCCGCCGGAGTCTTGTCGGCGGAGGTGATCAGAATCGTTCCAGCCAGCGTGAGCAGGCCGCCAGCCAGCATGGCCGCGCTGATCTTTTCCTTCAGCAGGACCGCGGAAGCGATCAGGAAGGTCCACAAGCTGATGATTACCGGCCCTGCCCGGCTGGTGGCGGTCTTGTAAGCCGGGTACTGGCCTGCCCACATGGCATTGACCAGTACCAGCAAGCCGGCATCGGCGATCCTGCGACGTGTAAACTGCATGGTTCCGCCCGTTCAATGACCCGCCGCGGTCAGGGCGCCGTCGACCACAAGACAAGTCCCCGAGATGAACGAGGCTGCGTCCGAGGCCAGGAAAAGTGCGGCTTCGGCGACATCGTGCGGCGTGCCCATCCGTCCCAAGGGATGGATAGCCAGCACCTGCTGCAAGGCGAGCTCCGGGTTGGGCTGGGAGGCCAGCCACTCGTCGGTCATCGGTGTCTTGATGTAGCCGGGGCAGATGGCATTCACTCGAATTCCATCGGCGCCGTGCTCCACCGCCAGCGTCCGCGTCAGCGCGAGGAGGCCGGCTTTGGAAGCATCGTAGGCGGCGTAGCCCGCATAGGAGGTGAACGCATGCACTGAGGAGATATTCACGATGGCGCCACCTCGCCCGCGCAGGTGAGGAATCGCGTACTTCGAGAAGAGGAAGACGCCTTTCAAATTCACGCCGAGCTGGCGGTCCCATTCCGCGGATGTGAGATCAACGACCGGTGCGGGCGGCGCGATTCCAGCATTGTTCACGAGCACGTCGAGCGCGCCGAATTCCTGCACGGTGCGGGCCACGGTGTTTTGCACGTCCTCTTCACGGGCGACGTCGCCGTGAATGGCCAGCGCGCGCCCGCGGCGGCTTAGACCTTGCGCCACTTGGAGGGCGGGCTCAGCCTTGATATCGAACACCACGACCGCGGCTCCCGCTTCCATGAAGCGCTCTGCGATGCTGGCGCCAATCCCCATGGCGGCGCCAGTTACCAGGGCGACTTTGCCATCGAGGCGCATGCGCTTGACCCTCACTCCGGACGTTTGGCGTCGAGCTTCGTGGCGTTCCTCCACTGCGCGTACCACCACAAGGCGGCCAACAGCGGACCCTGCCCCCAGGGAACCATTCCCCCGCGAGGCATGCGGCGGTAGTGCTCGACCGAGGTACTGGGAAAGGTCTCATAGGATACCCCATCCAGCAGACCATCGGGCCGGACATTTTTGAGTAACAACCGCATCGCCGATTCCACTACCGGAGAGTAGACTGGCGGTTCGATCCAGCCATGCAGAATGGCTCGCGACATCGCGCTGATCATGAAGGCCGCAATCGAGGTCTCGATGTAAGAGGTTTCATCATTGAGGACAGTGTGCCAGCCGCCCCTGTGGTCTTGGAGCTCCACCATGCGGCGCAGTACTTTCCTCAGCACCTCCCGTATTTCGCCGGCGCCAGTGTCGTGGGCGGGCAAGTGCACGAGGGTATCCACCAATCCCAGCAAGCCCCAGCCGTTTCCGCGTCCCCAGGCGATGCCGTTGCGCGTGCGGGCCTGCTCGATCCAGAAGTGATGGAAAAGGCCGTCCGTCGGATCATAGAGAAGCTCAATTTGCGACAGCGCGTTGTCCAAGGCGAGCTGCCGGTATGCGTCGTCTCCAGTGACCCGATAGAGCGCGGCGAAGAACGGCGCATCGAAATGCATGGAATCGACGAAGATACAGGGTCCTCCGTCCCTTACCCGCTCCGCGAATTCTCGCCAGGATTCGAAGTCAGGGTGATCGGCGGGAAGTTCCGGCGGCAACTCAAAGGCGGCGTTCTCATAGCGGACCGCCGCTCCCGACGCCGTCTTGCGAAAGCCCGCCATGTAGGTGGCGTGCCGTTTGGCCGCGCCCAATAAAGCCTCGTCGCGGGTCTTCTCAAAGACCCGTAGCAAGGCTACCCCCGGGGCCGTGTAGTCAAACTCACTCCGCCACCGCTCGCGTGCGATCCAAGCCTTGAAAAGCCCGTAAACAAAGCCGAGGTATTTCGGGTCACCCGTGAGTTCCGAAGCATCGAGCAGCCCTTCCAGCCCGATCGAGTCCCCCCAGAACCACACCTTCCAGGGGTAGGTCAGCAGCAGATCGGCGGCACGGGCAGCGAGGCCGCGTAATTCTTGGTTGGGCATCATTTCCTTCATAGCGCAAAGGTGGTCATAGGGTGATGTCAGTCACATTGGATGGCTGACCGGCAATGCCCAGATTGAGATGGAACAAGGCACCACCGAAGTAGCCCGTCTTGGGATCGTAACCCGGGGGCATGATCGGCATGATTTCAGATTGCCCGGCCGAGGTGACGAAAATATCCGTCAGCTCCGGGCCGCCGAAGGCGAGTGAGGAGACTTGCTTGGCAGGAATCGGGACTCGCCGCTCGACCTTGCCCTCCGGGTCGTAGCGCACTATGCAGCTTCCGTACCACTGGGCGGACCAGACAAAACCGTCGCGATCCACCGCCAGTCCATCAGGCAACCCCTCTTCCTTAGGCACTTGCGCAAAAACTCGACGGTTTCGGGCGGAGCCGGTGGTGATTTGGTAATCGTACGCATAAATCCGCCGCGCCGCCGAGTCCGTGAAGTAAAGAGTCCTTCCGTCCAGGGAAAATCCCAGGCCGTTGGCGAGATGAAATCCGTCGTCGAGCACGCTGGCCTTACCGTCCGTATCGACACGGATCAATTTGCCAAGTTCGTAATCAGCGCTGGGATTGTAGAAGTAGGACCCCGCCAGCAACCTGCCGCGCGCGTCGGCGATGCAATCGTTTAGTTGACACTTCGAGCCTTCTGCTTCTGCGGCCATCCGGGAGAATCTTTCATATCCATCCCAGTGCCAGACTCCCTCGTTGTTCGTGATGACATATCCACCCGGCCGGTTCCGGCGGAAGCCATTGATCGGCAGGTCCTGCTTAAGCAGGGAGTGCTGACGGGTAGCCCAGTGCAGGCGAAAGAATTTCAGACCCACGCAGTCGATCCACTCCAGCGTGCCGTCGGCGTGGTTCCAAACGGGGCATTCCCCACAGAGATTCTGGTAATCAGCGACCACCGTAACCCGCGGCATGGCGTCTACTCCACCTCCGGCGAGCCCTTGAGGTTTCTTATGAAGCGCTTCATTGCCCGGTCGCAGACATTAGCAGGAGGCGGCAGGGATGTCAATGCGGCCGGCAAGCCCCTCCTCTGCCGCAGCGACCGGATTCCCAAGCTCCGCGCCAGGCGAGACTGGAATTTTCAGGGAAGATCGGCGCTGGCTGGGCTGGACCGTTTGACTTTCCTCAGGTTGCGCTCTACATTACAGCATGTACCGTTTCATGGCTTGTGCTGCCCAGGGGCGGACGCACCGGGCGGGTGAAATCTCATGCCGGTTACCATTAAAGAGGTTGCGAAGCACGCGAAAGTGGCTGTCGGAACGGTGTCGCGCGTTATCAACGACCAGCCGGGAGTTGACCCGAAGCTGCGCGAGCGCGTCGAGCAGACGATCAAAGAACTGAACTACCGGCCCAACGCGCGGG
>Ga0116120_1001149_pt1 | contig 19071 bp, 19 predicted proteins | sample June2015DPH_11_1_3_FD_89724 | JGI IMG/M metagenome (GOLD analysis project Ga0116120, IMG submission 89724) | Peatland microbial communities from SPRUCE experiment site at the Marcell Experimental Forest, Minnesota, USA - June2015DPH_11_150 | ecosystem: Environmental > Terrestrial > Soil >... | reverse complement strand
CCCGCTCCGTGATCTTCCGGAAGCCTCTCAGACCGCGCCGGGACTGTTCCGTCACCGTATAAATGGCTGGAGGCTCTCGCAGAAATATTCGTTTCGCATCTCCTGCAAGACAACCCGAACGAGTCAACCATGACAGGCCGAGGCGGACGATGCTGTGCAGGATTGCTCACATTCTGAGAAAACTCTTCAACTGGCACGGCGCAGATCGACCAATTTTGGCGTAGCGACCAAGGCGGAAGTGAGCAATTCAGATCAGCTATTGTCGGATGCCTGGGCGATCATGACGCTAGAGACGAGCACCTCTTCTCTCTCTTTCAGGTCTTCTGAACTAAGTCAGCCCATCTGAAGTTGTCTCTCCTTAGTTCCGCAGCTCCGAAAGGAACAATTCATGAAAAAGACAATTTCACTGATGTTGATGAGTTTGTTAGGCCTGGCTGGAACCTACGCGTGGGCAGGTTCGGACCGGGAAGACACGGTCGACCGCATGCAAAAATCCGTAGAGGTTCTGCAATCGATCATGTCAACTCCCGACAAAGGTATCCCGGAAGAAGTGTTGAGCGGTGCAAAGTGCATCGTAGTAGTGCCAAACTTGATCAAGGGCGGCTTCATCTTTGGTGGCAAGCATGGCCGTGGCGTGGCCTCCTGCCGCACGCCTGACGGCTGGAGCGCCCCCGCATTCGTCTCCGTTGGCGGTGGAAGCTGGGGATTGCAGATCGGCGTCGAAGGCGTGGATCTGGTCATGCTGGTTATGAACGACCGTGGTTTACAGCATCTGCTCTCCAGCAAGCTCGAACTTACGGGCGAAGGATCGGTAGCGGCGGGCCCGGTTGGCCGTCACACTTCGGCCGGAACGGACATATTGCTGAACACTGAAGTCCTAACTTATTCGCGCTCGAAAGGCGTGTTTGCCGGCCTGACGTTGGAAGGCGCGGTAATCGAGCAGGACAACGACTCGACTCGCGCCATTTATGGCCACCACATGATGTTCCGCAACATTCTTTCGGGCCATGCGTCAACTCCCGCAAGCGCAGACGCGTTTGTGAAGGCTGTGTCCGAAGCCGGCCACCAGGCCCACATCGCGGAAGCCAGAGAAGACAACAAGCAGTAGTTGCCCATCAGTGAACCGAGTGTGTGGCTACGTTCTCGGAGGATGAGCTTTCGTTGCCAACGTGATCGATCGTCCGCAGAGAGGACAGACTATGAGAGTTATTCCACGCAAATGTCTTTGTGCACTAGCCTGCCTCAGCTTGTGGCCAATTTTGGCGTTTGCTCAATCCTCGGATCTTGCGCGAAACCTGGAGGCCTGCAAGGCTGGCCGCGATGTCTGTGATCAGTCCAAGCTAAGTCCGTCGCAATCGGCGGATGTTGCTCTCGCCGTCCACGGGCGTAACGTTGCGAACTGCAGGAACCGCTACGATTCCTGTGACCATTCGAAACTCTCCGAACCTGAGGCGATGGCGCTGGCCGTAGCCGATCATCAGCGCAATGTCTCAGATTGCAACGACGGGATGCAGTCCTGCGACCGGTCCAAACTGACGCCTGCCGAAGCGCGTGATTCGTCCACCGCGGAGCGCCTGCGTAACATCGCCGACTGCAAGGACGGAGTGGGCGCCTGCGATCACTCAACACTGACGCCGTCGGAAGCCGGGCAAGTGAACCTAGCCAGGCGCCAGCTCAATGCATCCGACTGTAAGAACGATTCCGGACTCTGCGATCATTCCCAACTAACTCCTTCGGAAACGAAGGAAGTGGCGACCGCAGAACGCCAGCGCAATGTGCAGAATTGTCAGAACGGATGGGACGACTGCGACCACTCTAAACTTACTGCAGTGGAAGCAGGCCAAACTGCCAAATCAGAACACCAGCGCAATCTCTCCGCTTGCAAGGATGGCCAGGAAACCTGTGACTACTCGAAACTGAGTCCACCCGAGGCCAAGATGCTGGCTGACATTGAGCACAGACGCAACTACACGGCCTGTCTGAAGGGTTATGGTTATTGCGACCCCTCTCGACTAACGCCCTCAGAGGCTGGGGCGATCCCGACGCAACAAAAGCCAGCTGTTCGGTAGGCTGAGGGCACAACGCCGCGGCAAACGCATGGTGTGATTCTTTTCCATGTCGCGAACCACATTGACCGCCGCGTTCTTGAAGTGGAGTAACCGCACGGGGAATCAATGTGCAGGGGTGCCCGCCACCATCGACGCCGGCGTCACGGACTTCAACTGGTCCAGCGCAGTCAGCACGCCTTGCCAGTGAACCTGGTCCTTCTTCGTTTCGATCGGCACCGAGAGGTCAGAATAAAACTGCAGGATGTTATCGCGCAGCTCTGGCGACGTCCGATCGAACTTACGGTCTGACAACCGAGCGAGCAACGTTGCATAGGTAACGTCGGTCAGAGAGTATTCCGCTGCCTTAGTTACGTTGCCGCTATCCAAATCACAATTGGGAAGCGCCAGCGAATCGGTGCGCACTTCTTCGAGAAAGGCCCGGTAGTGATCGACGGTTGTGTTGATGCTTTTGAAATACAGGTCCTCCGTTTGGGGAGTCGGGCTCTTGAACGCCATGCCTTTGAAAGGACCAATCTTCGGCATGTATCTCAAGAGCGTTGACAGAATCCGGGTACCCACGCCTGGCTTCACGTAATCCTTCCCCCACTGCTTTTCGTAATCAGAGCGCGAAAGACGGTATAGGAACTTCCGTTTCGCGAAATCTGGCGTTTCGCGCATCAAGTCTTTCTTGTGGGTTTGCAGCGCGACTTGGGTCATTTCCGGAATCATCCGGCTGACAGCGAATCGATACGAACCCACCGCCAGATCCTCGTGGGTAAGCACGTCTTTCAACTCCACTCCGTAAACCACCGGAAAGACCCGCTCCAACAGGGGCTTGGACACTTCGAATCCGATGAAATCGTGATACTGCTGCGATGCATAACGATTCTTCGCCACCTGCAGCATGTCGAAGCCGAACTCGGTTTTCAAGTGCGCCGTCTTATCCTGGGCATACGTCACCGTCTTGCCGAACTTCGCTCGCAGCTTTGGATACTCGATGGCCACTGCCTGATTCACTGCCATCCGGTGTCCGGTAATGTCCGATGCGTAGTGCGACAGGGCGCCCAGCGCGAAGGCGTACTCGTCAACATCCTGGCTTTCGAGCAGCAACTCGCGAATAAAATCGCCGCTGCGGACGTAGTGCACGAGGTTGCTGAATTCTTTACTGCCGAACGGGTAGTAGCCAAGATCCTGGATGACAGCGCCCCCATAAGCATAGGCGTGCGCCTCTTTGAGCTGGTCTTCCGACAGTCCCGGATATCGCTTGAGGAGCAGGGGCCGGATCTCGTCGGTCCACAACAGATCCACGATTTCCTCGTGCGTCAGAACGGAGTACGCGGACAAACTGCCGCTGCACATCAGCACGACGAGAAGAAGTGCCGCGGACTGGATAGAAGGCAAGCACCAACCTTTGGCCACGGCACCTTTCGAGATCGCCGGGTGGCGCATGGCTCAAATGCGCCCGAGAACGAGCAGAACGACAACGACGAAAAGGACCAGCCCTAAGCCTCCGGTCGGAGCATAACCCCATTCCCGGCTGTGCGACCAGCGTGGCAACACACCAATCAGGGCTAAGACCAGGATCACGATCAATATAGTTCCAAGCATATTTTGGCTCCTTTGTTCGTGCGAGTCTGCTTTCCTTATAGACGCTCCGCTGGTTTCTTAATGGTCAAAACTGCTCAGTGAACAGTAAATGCTCGAAAGGACAGATCAATTCTCTCGTGGGACTCGGAAGATGACCCTGGGCGGATCGCATCTCCACGATATGCGGGACATCACTTCGATCACTGCGTGCCGCCAGGAAAAAATGGCGCGGGCCCAAGGATTGGATCCGCGCCGATATAAGAGTTAATCGACTTTCTTACACTTCGAACACACTCCCAGTCAATTTGCTACTTGCGAGGGCCTTCTTCGGCCTTGGGAGCTTCTTTCGCAGGACGAGGGGCAGGCTGCGCATGAGCTGTCGTTGCCGGATGAGGAGCAGGCTGCGCATGAGCCGCAGGCTCCTTGTTGGATTCAGTGGGCGTACGAGCCACCTTAGGCTTTGCCGCCTTATTCTCGTTCGAGCGGGTTGCAGCTGCTTTATTCTCAGCCGCCTTGTTCTCGTTTGAGCGGGTTGCAGCTGCTTTATTCTCGGTTGCCTTGTTCTCGTTCGAGCGGGTTGCAGCTGCTTTATTCTCAGCCGCCTTGTTCTCGTTCGAGCGGGTTGCAGCTGCTTTATTCTCAGCCGCCTTGTTCTCGTTCGAACGGGTTGCCGCTGCCTTACTCTCGGCTGCCTTGTTCTCGTTCGAGCGGGTTGCGGCCGCCTTATTCTCGGTTGCCTTGTTTTCAGCTGCCTTACTCTCGGCGGCTTTGCTATCAGCGGCCTTATTCTCGGTGGCAGGAGCTTTGTAAGGTGCTCCCGCCTGCTTGGCCGCTACCACCCCCTGACCGCTAAGCTCCCCAGGTTTCGCAGTGGCAGCGATTGCCGGCCGCCCGTGGTTCACGGAGGCCAGGAGCCCGTGGTTGGTACTGGCAGCGTGCACATGCTGGGTCTGGAGCTCCGTTGGCGGCCGGTGTTGCTCGTGTGCCGCAGTCTCTTCCGCTGCAGTTGGGCGGGCGTTAATTCCACCATTGCCGCCGTTATAGCTGACATGGTTGATCGTGGTGTTGTTGATTACGGTTTTGTTGTAAACATTGTGAATGTTCGTGACGTTCACGTTATTCACCGAACGGTTGTAGTAGAAGGCTCCGTTGTTCCAATATCCACCTCCATAGCCGACGCCACCATAGCCGAAGCCGTAGTTGACGCCACCGTAGAAGCCGACCTGCGCACCCCAGTAGCCTTCATTCCAGGCGAAAGCGTTGCCGCCCCAACCCCAATAACCGGGGGTCCAGAGCAAGCCAACGGTGGGCGGCTCGACCCACGTGCCCGGCACCCAGAAGTAGCCTTCATCGCCGTAAGCCCAGTAGCCTGGCGTCCACAAGTAACCGTCGGCGGGCGCCATGGGTTGCTCGTACACCGGGAGCGCGGGCGGAGCGAGCGTGATGGACACGCCGAACTGCGCGAACGAGGCGGCCGGTATGGCCAATATCAGAACTGCTAGCAGCAGTAAACGAATGTTATGCATCTTGAACCACCTTGCCAGATCATCCTTCGATTGCCCGGTCCTACCTTGCTGCAGCGGGCTGCGTGGATTGAGAGGCCTCGCGTCATCTGCAAGGATTCCATGGATGCACTGCCAAATCTGTGCACTTTGGATCAGTTTTCGGAAATGTCGCATTCAACGTTTTGAATCGATTTTCCAGGGATATCCTTGCTGGCGCCGGAAAGAAAGCGGCGCGGGCCTAGAGACTAGACCCACGCCGATAAAAGTTAAGCTGGTTGCGTCCTAGGCCGCACCGGATGGGGCCGCTATTCCATGACGCTGAGTTCAATGTTAACGCCGGGATACATCGGGTTGCACAGGTAATACACGCCGCCAATGTCGATGACATAAACGTCTTGCGTGTAGAGCCAGTTGCTTGGCCACGCACCAACAAATCCGAACGAATAGCCACCGTATTGGAAGCGGCGATTACTGTAATCGCCTTGGTTCACACGAAACGTGTGTCCCTGTCCAAAGTTGGCCTTGTAACGGTCGTCGGGAATGCGGCCGCCGCTGGCACGCTGCGCCGGCTCTGCGGGCTTAGCCTGCTGTGCGTTTTTCTCTTCTGGCTTGGTGTTTTTCTCCTGCTGCGCGTTCTTCTCTGCCGGCTTGGCGTTCTTGTCCTCTTGCTTTGCGGGTTTTTCTGGTTGTGCCTTTTTCTCGTCCTGGGCAGGCTGGACTTTCTGTTCGTCCTGCTGGTCGTGCTGCTCCTGCTGTGCGTATGCCGGAGCCGCTGCTCCGAGAGTCAAAGACAGAACTGCTGTGCTGATCACTCCTATTAGCTTCATGGGTGTTGCCTCCATTGTCGATCGATTCGTTACGCTTGCTTTACTGCAAGTTTCCTGTGGTTGCATTGACTGGGCTGCCGATCGCGTCACCAGACACGAGAAGTTCCACTCTCCGGTTTTGCTGCCGGCCGGCGGAGTTGTCGTTGGAGGCTACCGGCAAAGTGTTGCCGAAACCTCTCGAGGAAACGGAATTGGGTCCCACGCCTTGTTGCACGAGATAATCGCGCACCGAGCCGGCACGATTCTCGGACAAAGTCTGATTCATGGCATCTCCGCCCACGTTGTCCGTGTAGCCGCCGACTTCAATGTTGAGTCCGGGGTACGCAAGCAGAATTCCTGCTACCTTCGCTAACTTCTCTCGTGCACCCGGCTTCAACGAGTACTTCCCGGTGTCAAACAATACGTCCGACATGCTTACGATCAGCCCACGCGCGCTATCGCGAGTCTGGAGAATAGAATTCAGCTGCTCGGATAACTTCGCACGCATGGCGGCCTTGTCAGTCTCTGCTTGTTGCTGGCCCAACTGAGCCTGCTGCGCAGCCAGGCGGGATTGTTCCGCATCAGCCTGAGCCGCAGAAAGGGCAGTCGCTGACGAAGCCTGGTTGTCCGCCATGTCTGATCTAGCCTGCGCCGTCGCAGCTTGTGCATCGGCAGCGTCGTTCCGTGCCCTGGCCGCCTCAGATTCTGCCTGGGCTTTTGCAGCTTGAGCTTGCGCTGCGTCGGACTGAGCTTGCTCGTTCTGCCGAATTGCGTAATCAGCCTGGCCTTGCGCCCTGGCTTGCGCATCTGCTGAATCCTGACGTTCATTCGCCAGGCGTACGTCGTCCATTTTCTTGACTGCGATGGCACGTGCATCTTCAGCAGTCTGCACTGCCTCGCGGGAAACTGCGATCAACGGCTTTTTATCGATGTGCTTGTCGGTGGCATAGCCATCCGCATTGTTCATTAATCGGACAGCGTGTTGGTAACTGTCGTGAGCGTAGGTCTCGGCACCCTCGGATTGAGCGATGCGCAGGGCGTTACGCGCCTCGAAAAACTCCAACGGCAACTTGGCATTCAACACAACCGGATCAAACTTGTACCCAGTGGGAATGTAGCCGCCTCGTTCCATCAATTCGTACTTTGCATTCACCGCCTCGGTTGTTCCCTTCGTGTCGTCGCGAACCACGTTCTCGAGCACTACCGCATTGCTGGGCTGACGCACTGCGTAGTAGGGTTCCGCGGTAACAATCAGAGCAAATGCCTGAAGGTCCGTGGTCACGTGAAGCTTGCTGCGATGGTTGCCGCCTAGTAACACCTCGCCCAGGTTCACGGCACGGCCTTCGGGCGAAATCGCCCATAACACATAGGTCAGGTATTCATTGCCGAACGTTGTCGGCTTCTGCAGATTTCCAAACTCGGCATCGATCTCAATCGATCCCCGCTTGCTGTTCACCTGCGCTTCACCATCCGCCGCAGGCATCAAGTCCGTGCCCGCAAAATCCAGTTTCGATGATCCGCTGCGGTGCTCGTAGTTGACCGCTTGCACACTACGGCTGATGACGGTTACGCGGAACGTGGGGGTTGGACTCATATGCTCGACGTCATCGGTTGTTTGAGAGTTGGTCTGAGCTCCTGCGGGAAAACTCAGTACGATAATTGCGACGAACAGAAGCGTTTTCTTCACACGATCTCCTTGTGGCAAGTATCTGCCATATTGCTTTGTATCGAAGCTGGTCTATTATTTATATTTGTGACCGTTTTCTTTACGTTCCAATGCGAACATGGGACAAAGAATGGAACATCCCGAAAACATTCAGCAGCCAAAGGACGACGGCTATGACCACGACGCCGTTCAAAATTGACTTGATGGATGACTGCATGGGGATGAAGCGATTCACCAGCCACAGGAGGACACCCACCACGATAAGAACTTCCAGGAGTTGAATTAAGGGCATGATCTTTGACCTTTCTTCGTTTTTTGCGGCGAACGCCTCTCATCCGCCTGAGGTGCTGCGCTAGTTTCGATGTTCAAGAACTCTTTAGGGGCGGAATCGTGTCCGCCGCAGGTTCGCAGGGGACACGCCCACAAGAAATGCCGATTGGCTGGATGTGGTCGCTTCGCCTTAATTCATCACGACCGGCCCGCAGCAACCTTAGGATGAAAGCTACGAATCAGCGTCCGCAGCTCCGTCTACACACTCAGGAGAATAAAGAATGACAGGTGCAGACTCTCGTGTCTGAGCAAGATAGCTCACTTGCGGAGATTAACCACGCAGTGACGACACTCCAAGGCAAACTGGATGATCCACAGACGTGAAACAGCTATTTGAACAATTGGCCGATGTTCCCACACCGGCAAGACGGACTCCGCATGAACTTGGGAATCGCGCGGGCGACGGTAAGGGCTGAAGGGGAGTTAAGATATTGCGGTCTGTCGAAAAGCGATGATGAGCCGCCGCCGCACATTGATTTTCTCTGCGCTCGAATGGCAAATGACCGCAGCCCCTGTATTAGCCCCAGTGACCCAACTCTTGATGTCCGAAATTGAACAATCGTTTTCGCTTGGAAGGAGAGGGCTTTTTCAACATTGACTGTGAAAAAAGCCGGTGGCAAGAGTCTTGAAACTCAGAACCACTGTGCTCTTAAGCTGTTTGCACCAAAACTGATTCATGAATCCCAGAACTGTTCAAATTTGCACAGCTTGCCCCGGATCCTTCCAGAAGACAACCATTACTCGTGGAGCACGATGTCGAGCAGCGAACTGTGAACTTCCAACCCACCGTTATAGTCAATAAGGCCCAGCTGCCGGAACCGATTCATAAAGAAGTTAATTCGAGCTCGGGTCGTACCGACCATTTCCGCCAAAGTTTCCTGGCTTATTTTCGGAATCACATTCTCCGTTCTCCCTTCCTTTCCGAAGCGGGCCAGCAGCAGAAGAGTCCGGGCCAACCGCTTCTCAGCCGAGTTGAAGAGCTGATCAACCAAATCCTCCTGAGTTTGGTTATAGCGGCGAACGAGAATGCGACTAAAAGATCTGAAAACGCATGCTCACGGTGAAGTACGTGCAGCATCGCGTCCTTTTCAATTCTTAGGACAAAACAATCTGTAACAGCGATGGCAGAGGCGACGCGCAGAGGCTGGTCAGAGGCAATACACCCCTCACCCATGAAATCCCCTTCTCCTAGCAAGGCGATGGTAGCCTCTTTGCCCCGCGCAGATAGGACCGTGAGTTTTGCTCGACCTGTTTGAATATAGAAAACAGCATCACTCGGTTCGCCTTGTTTGAAGATCGCTTTGTTCTTCGGATATTGCAGGATTGTTCTTCCCAATCCGGTTTGGGCGAGGAATGTCTTCGGATCAAATGTCCGTGCTTTGCCAGATGACATACAAAGCTCCGCACGGGAAACCCCGATGTGAGAATCGTGCACCCGCCAGCTACAAAAAGCAATACAAAATAATGCTTGTTACGAAATCCGAACAAAAAACTTCCCTGCCTTGTGCCAAAAACTGGGGTCCGCGACCAGAAGTCGAACAGCTCAGTTAGATCTCTACGGCGAATGCTGGCCGAAAGAACCAATCGCGTTAATGGCCTTGCACCTAATACTGTGCACTTTTGAACAGACAGACTCGAGGCCTTCCGCTACCCTTTCGGAAAAGCTAAAGTACAACCTTCCTAAAAGGCAGAAAGAAGTACTGGGATGCCTAGAATCTTACTGGCAGAAGACGACGACGCTGTCAGGGATATGTTACGGACAGTACTGGAACGTGATGGCTTCGACGTAGTCGCCGTCGCAAGCGTGCGCGAAGCGCTCGGCCGCATCGCTTCAGAAGATTTTGACGCACTTCTCTCTGACCTGCACATGCCGCATGCCGGTGACGGGTTTACGGTCGTCAGTGCTATGCGACACACGCACCCGGAGGCAGTAACGCTGGTGCTCAGCGGGTACCCGGAGCTCGACGAAGCGCTGTCCGCCATCCGCTTGCAGGCTGACGAAGTCCTTGTCAAACCAATCGAAATGTCCGTACTCCGAGAATGTATTCACCGGAAACTCGCTAACCCCGTACACCACCGACCGCTGCCCACACAAACTGTGGCCTCCATCCTGGAGCATAACCTCGATGCGACGATTCAGGACTGGATGGCGCTGGTGGAGCACGACGAAGAGCTGACTTGTATCCCGTTGAGTTTTCAGGACCGCACCGGTCATCTTCCCAATCTCATCGCTGATCTGATTTTCCGCTTACGCCTCCCTCAAACTGACAAAGCAGACATCTCCATCCCAGCACGCCAGCACGGAGATCTACGCCGTCAACAAGGCTACACTGCGGCGATGGTGGTCGAAGAATCGCGAATCCTGCAGGTTAGTATCTTTAACACCCTACAAAAGAATCTAGATAGAGTGGATTTCAGCAGGGTACTGCACGACGTAATTACCATCGCGGACGAAGTGGACTCGCAATTGAAGCAGGCCGTGCTCAGCTATGTCGAACCCGGCCGGGCTGCCATGTCGGCGGCCTAGAACACCGAAATCAAACGGCGCACGCTCCTATATTCAGTCATGGCAAGATGCGACAACTGCAAGGTTACACTCCTGGGATCATCGTGATTTCACTCGTGACAAGTGAGGGTAACTTTAGTTCGGAGTCATACCGGAATAAGCGACTACACTTGAAGCTATGAGACATTACACCGTCAAAATGATGAACGGGTTTAGCGCGTTCAAGTGTCCACTTTGTAAACACTCCGTCACCACACAGGAGTTCAGCAGCCAGAATGGCAACTGCCGTACTCAAGCGGCTAGGGCAATGAACGAGCACGCCACGGCTGCACATGGCCGCCCCATACCCATGTCACCGCGTGATGCGCAAATGTGGCATGCCCATTAAACGCGCAATTCGCCAGAAGCAATGAAAGGCAGTGCGGTATGACACCCGAAACGTATTACACAATCCGGCGCACTCAGTCGCCCTGCGGATCTCGCTCGGCAGTGGTCTTCGAGCTCACTTACCGGCGCGTGTGGCGTCCGGAACTCAGCGATGAAGGTCAGTGGTGCGACTTTTTGGTTGAACAGAAGGAAGTTGAGGCAGGCCAATTCCCCGCCTTGTTGACTACATAGGACTGCCGCCGTTGTTCGGAATTGCTCATCTCTTAGAGAAAGGAATTACAAGGTGGTCCGGCTTCGGAAAATCTTATTCTCTGGGCACGCGAATCAATCGGGTGATAACCCAGCACGAGAAAACGTCATTTTCTGTCGCTTCCTGTCGTAATATCGATAGCACTCATTCACCGCATCGTGTGCGCAATCACCTGATGTCTTGTTCAACCGTTTTGGGTTTCAACGGCTTGACTCCTGATTCCACATAATGTGCGTAACTTGGTGAGAACAGGTCTTGAAAGAGGCCACCTTCAGGATGGGCCGCAAGCGATCACCGGAACCGAGGTGAAATTGTGAAATTTGCCTCTTGTCAGTATTCAACGAAAATGGACTTGCAGACTTGCAGACCGGTCAAAATTGACCAGCCTGTTGCCGAGCAGCGGTGCATGATGCGGCTATGAGAGCCAAGCAGGAACAAGCCCTGTCCGTTCGTTGCCCCACTTGTGGCGCCAAGCCGGGAGAGAAGTGTGAGCTTAGCACTGGCCAACCCCGCACATCGCCGCATCGAGACCGACGCTTAGAAGCTTCGGAAAAGTAACTGGTCAGCAAAACCGATCTGGCTAACCCTGGAATGCAGCTTAGATCAGCGAAACCGTATTCAATATAATCAAGCCGGCTTCGGTTCCGTGCATCAAGTCTGCCCACGACACAACAATTGCAGACTCAAGGACTTGGTCAAGACTCTGATTCCCGTTAAGCGCCATAGGTTTTTCCTCCGACTGGGGAAGTGCGGAAGTGCGCTCAGCCTTTAGCTGATGCAGCGTTGTGCTGCGACGCCCGCCGTACCTCTGCGCTATCCAGGTAACAACCGCGCTGGACATGCCGAGAGTGTGCTGTGACGACGGCATAGGGGACACCCAGAAAACGTTTCGCAACAATTCCCGTGACCTCGATGCCATTGAAGTGTTGTTGCTTTACCTTCCCGAAGATCTTCTGCAGTGCGTTCTGGATCTTCTTCGCTCCGAGGGCGCCAAAGAACATCACCTTGACTTCAGCTGCCATGAAAAAGAAGTTCCATCCTGCGGCATGGATCTTGCGATCAAGGGCGAAGCTATCCAGCGCCTGGACCAGGCTCCAGTTCCCCGAGCAAGGCGCAGTCTCCAGCCCAAAGGACTGCATCATCAGAGACGACTCATTTGTCAGAATTGCTCCGACTTGGACGGTTGGTGGCATGAATCCTCCGGGGAAACTTGTGCGGTTAGGCTTGAATGAGCGCAGTTACGACGATCAGCAACAGTGAACCGAACAGAAGCGGCCCGCTGCCCAACAGCACGGCTTTGCTAAGCAGGCGGGATTTCAGTAGATCTGCCCGCAGCTTTTCACTTCTGCAGTTCGGACAAGCGCACTGACAAGGTGCCCTCCACGGGAAGGCGACTCGGTTCCAGATTCCGGCTGATCATCCGACAGTGGCCCTTGAACTACCTTGTCCGGGCAAGTCCCACCTCAAGAATGTTGCTAGGCCGTCTGGGTTGGCAGATCAACTGTTCTCTTGAGCTATCAATAGATTCGTTTACTTCCTCCTGAAATACTGTGCAAAACAGCTCACTTCCAGAGGCCCGTTGGTCCTATAATCTGCTTACTATGAAGTCGTCTGCGGCATCCACTACAACCCGCGGATTCGATCCCGACACTTTCCTTGCGACGATTGGTGACGGCAGGAAGATTCTGTTTGTTCCGAGAAAGGAAATGATCTTCGCACAAGGAGACGGGGCGGACGCCGTCTTCTATATCCAAAAAGGCAAAGTGAGGCTCACCGTCGTATCCAAGGTCGGCAAGGAAGCGACGATTGGGATAGTGAGTGAGGGGAACTTTTTTGGCGAGGGTTCCCTGGCAGGTCAGCTTCTGCGTATGGGCTCCGCGGCCGCCATGACGGATTGCGAGCTTCTGCGAGTGGACAAAAAAGCGATGATGGATGCTCTCCACCGCGAACACGCATTTTCCGACATGTTCGTGGCGTATTTGCTGGCGCGTAATATCCGATACGAAGAGGACTTGGTCGACCAACTGTTCAATTCCAGTGAAAAGAGACTGGCGCGCGTCCTTCTATTGCTCGCTCATTTCGGCAAGGAGGGGGTTCCTGAAACCGTCGTCCCCAAGATCAGTCAGGAGACCCTGGCCCACATGGTTGGAACCACTCGTTCGCGAGTCAGCTTCTTCATGAACCGGTTCAGGAAGTTGGGATTCATTCACTATGCGGGAGGAGCAGAAGGCGGGCTACAGGTTCACAGCTCGCTGCTCAATGTAGTTCTGCACGACTAGCTGTTCTCCCCAGCGCGATTCCCCAAGATGCTCCAGTTCTGGCACATCTAGCCCGCTCAGCGCAATCCAAGCGCCTTCGGCGAGCCTGGCCTAACTAAGCCCGGCCAAATGGCGTGGGCTCACTTCATTGCGATAGGAGCAGATCAAACCATTCGTGGAAGTTCTGAACTGGCGTCCGGACACTTGCCAACGCACTGCCATCGAATGGGGATCGGTTACGCCGTCCGCGAGTAATTTTCGGCTGATGCGGTGAGGCATCATAATTCAGGCGACATAAAAGGGATACGATGAGATCCATCGAAAATACCCCGGCTATCGTCTACTTATTCTTGAAGAAATACCGATGAAGCTTCTCTGGCGCTGGTGGTTGGCAGGAGTCGTAGCGGACAGTTGCAAATTGCATTGCTAAGGTCAAATCCTTCGTCCAGTTATCAAAGGAAAAGCTGTTACCTGCTGGGATAGTTTCCGAGTTGGCGACGACTCGGGAGTTACCGCTCACGTTGTATGGTCCTGCCCATGTACTACTGGCCATCCGCCGAATGGGCTGCCAGTAGCCGGTTTTGCTGTCCTTACGAAAAAGCGTATGTGCACTTCTGGCTCTTGACGAGGTACCACTTCGGATCTAAGTTCTCTGCAAGAAGTCTCTAATCTTCCAGCCTGCGGACAGAAAAACGCAGCGTCGACTCTGGCGCTTGCTCCGATGATTGTTCTGGCCGAGCAAACGCACAAAACGACCCTTCAAGTTGGTCTCAGAGCTGACAGAGCAAGCTGAGATCGGGAGTATTGCGCCAACAGAAGGCAACTCCGGCGTTATGCCAGAAGTGTGCTTACCCGTGCATGGAGGTACGAAAGGTGAAAATGAAGTCTGCTCCGCCCACCTCGAAGGCGGCAGGGGCCTAGATGTCGTACCTGGGTATTTCAACCGGAATCCAGAGGGGCTTCGGGGCTAATCAGGAGAAGACACGTTACAAGGAGGAATCGTGATCAAGACAGGTAAACTCGCGTCAGTTTTGACTTGGGTGGTGCTGTTTCTCCCCGGAATGGCATTGGCTCAAACCGACCCTGGAGTTCAGAGTGGCAACCGCGGCACAGGCGCGACACTCATTAATCCGGCGAATGACCCGAACGGCTTCTACGCCTTTTTCCAGGACGGTCTCACTCGCTTCCAGGAAATGGAGACGGTTTCCAACTCCGCCAACGTCGGCCTGGGACCGCGGTTTAACTCAAATCAGTGCAGTTCATGCCACGCACAACCTGCGGTCGGTGGTACAGGTGCTGCCGTCAATCCACAATTCCAGTTCACCCGCAACGGGGTCGCGCCCGGCAACACCACCCCATATTTCATTACGGCCAATGGCCCAACCCTTGAAGCCCGGTTCCCGTTCTTCTTTAACAATTACGGCACGACCAACACCAACTCTTCCCATGGCAGAGCCAACCTCAAGGTTCCCAATGGTGACGTTCCGTATGGCGGAGCCAACCTCAGCGCTCCCAACGGCGGAGTGGAAGATCTGTACACCGTTACCGGCCGCTCCGATGCCGGCAGTTGCAATCTACCGCAGCCCAATTTCAGTGCTGCGCGGGCGGCGAATAACATCATCTTCCGGATTCCCACGCCTGTGTTTGGTGCCGGCCTGATCGAAAACCTGGATGACTCAACCCTGCTGAACAATCAGTTGGTGAATAACAACAACAATCTTGGTATTTCCGGCTCGTTCAATCGCAACGGCAACGACGGCACCATCACCCGCTTCGGCTGGAAGGCGCAGAACAAGTCGCTGCACATCTTTGCCGGTGAGGCTTACAACGTGGAGATGGGCGTCAGCAACGAACTGTTCCCTCAAGAGCGGCCATCACCTGGAGAAGACCAGCAGCAAACCGGACTGCCGACGACCTGCCTGAACCTTGCTGGAGTCGGTTACCCGGAAGACACGTCCAACCCAACGTCTACGCCGAACGCAGCGGTTCTGGATGACGTGTCAGCGTTTGCCAACTTCATGCGGTTCCTGGCTCCCCCGCCCACCGGAGCGGTTGTGCTTAATGGGCAGAGGGTCTCCCCAAGTATGATAGCCACCGGCAGTGCCTTGTTCAGCTCTATCGGCTGCGCGGCCTGCCACAATCCAACGCCAGGAACGACGCAAGTGTCGAACTTCGTTCCATCGTTGAGCAACGCCCCGGTACCTGCGTTCTCGGATATTGAGATCCATCACATGGGTACTGGCCTGGCGGACAACGTCTCCCAGGGCAACGCGGGAGGCGACCAGTTCCGTACGGCGCCTTTGTGGGGCCTAGGGCAGCGGATCTTCTTGCTGCACGATGGCCGCACTACGAACCTGATCACGGCGATCCAGGACCACGCGAGCCAGGGCAGCGAAGCCACCTTTGTGGTGGAACAGTTCTTCAACCTCCCTCCCCCCCAGCAGCAGGAAATTCTGGACTTCTTGCGCTCACTGTAGCTGTTTTAGGCACGCTTGCTGGCGAGATACGTACGAAGGTGTCTCGCCAGCCTTTTCCAAGTTTTGAAAATGATGGGCGACTGATTCTCCGGGTTCCCCACCCGAAATTACTTGGGATCGAAGGACAAATATGCGCTCTAGATTCTTAGGTTCCTTGCTCGCCCTCGCCTTGTCCGTATCGTCGCCGGACTGGGCCCAAGGCGTCGGACCGCAGAGCGCTCCCAAGAGCGGCGACTTTCCCAACGAAATGCAGCCCGAGACCAAGGTGCCGCAAGGAGTCATCCTGGTGAAGGGCGCTTGGTCGAGCGCGAGTGATTCCGCGACTCCGCTGCCGGAAGGCGGGAACGTGACCAACAATGTCTTCAGCGACCAGTACTTTGGAATGACCTACGCTGTACCCCCGGATTGGGCCGAGAAATACGAAGGACCGCCACCGTCAGACAGCGGTCGCTACGTGCTGGCGCAGCTCAGGCCTGCGGACACATTCAAAGGACTTGCTCGAGGGATTATCTTGATCACCGCCCAAGATATGTTCTTCACGCCGCTGCCTGCGACCAACGCGGTGGAGCTGATCAATCACTCGAAAGACAACCTGCAGGCCGACTACAAAGTGGAAATACCGCCTAGGGAGACCAAGATCGCCGACCGCTCCTTTATATTCTTTGCGTATTGGTCTCCGGCAGCACAGCTGCATTGGTATGTTCTGGCTACCCAAATCCGCTGCCACGCGGTTCAAATTGTGCTGACCAGCCGTGACACCGAACTACTGGAGAGCTTGATCCTGGATTTGAACAAGATGAAGTTGCCCGCCGAGGCCAGTCCCACAGCAGGAGAGGGTGGGGGCGCTGTCCCTGTTTGCATCAAGGATTACGCGCGCGACGAAAACCTGATCGCGCGGGTTGACCCGGTCCTTACCGAGCATAGGTTTAACCCTGTTCCGGTCCGAGTTATCATCGACAGAGAGGGCAAGGTAAAACACATTCACTTTCTCAGCGCATTTCCCGATCAGGCAAAGGCCATTGCCGATGCCCTGGGGCAATGGAAGTTCAGGCAGTACCTGCGGGACGGGCAGCCGGCTGAGGTGGAAACCGGCATCCTGTTTGGACGCGCGCCACATCCGACCGGACACCTACAAGGGGATGCTGCGACCGAGTGATTCCTAGAGGATTCAAGACACGCTCCCGTATTCGCAGGATCACGGATCGGAGAGACGAGTTCGGGTTGAGTCCACCGAGAATCGTGCCTCTTCCTTCGTCCGCCCTGCTATCATCCGTAGCCGAGGGGAAACGCCAAAATGGGAGACTTGTCCGCCCTTGTACAGCAGTTGAAAAAAGAACACGAACGTGCACAAAAAGAGGTCCAACGTATAGGCGCGGCACTTGCGGCCTTGGGGAGCGTTAGCTCAGATGGCGCGTCACGCCAGCACGCGATATCCGCTGCTACTCGTCGGAAGATCAGCCTGGCGCAGAAAGCGCAGTGGGCCAAGCAGAAGGCGAACGGTCGCACGCCGAAACCTAAGCAAACGATCTCAGTAACAAGCCGTAGGAGAATGGCGGCCGCTCAACGTGCAAGGTGGGCGAAAGTGAAGCGCGAGAGCAAAGCTGCCTAGGACCTACGAACTGGGAGAAAAATGATTCCTCCCACCTACAAACCGAAGAAAAAGTTTATGCAGCTTGCGATCGCGGAGGCAAAGCGCGCCCGCGACCGGGGCGACTATCCTATCGGTGCCGTTATCACGCGTCTTATTGGGAAACGGGAAGTGGTTATCGCGTCTGCCGGTAACCGGGTAAAAACTTCGGGTTCATCCATCAAGCATGTGGAGCTTGAAACCTTGAAATATGTTTCCTCCGGCTACGGTCGGTATCTCCCGGATTTCGTGTTGTATTCCACGCACGAACCTTGTGCTATGTGCGCGGGTGCCTGCGTCTGGTCCAAAATAGGAGCGGTGGTATTTGGCGTTTCCCAAGAAGATATCACCGCCTACGGCAAGAAACACGGTACGGAGGAATTCAAATGGCGCGCCTGTCTCATTTCATGCAAATTCGTCCTTGAAAAGGGCGACCTTCACATTCCCGTCTTCGACAATTTCTTGAGGCTGGAGTGCCGAAAGTTATTCGGATATCGAGCTTCCTGACGTGCCTCGCGCCAACGAGGATGCGGTAACAGGCAGCCCTGCAGCGCCAGTTGCCACGGGGGGATCTTCTTCCGCAGTTGCTTTTTGGCCCTGTCGGCCAGGCGCGCCGGATCCGTTTCTCCCGGCGCCAGCGCACGCAGCAGCTCGCGACTATTTTCATGTTTCGTTGTGACCGGATTCCGGTCATGCTGAACCTGTTATCGTCAATCATCGCTCTATGAGAGTTGTACGGAGGGGAATGCTCCATTTGTGACCCGCCCCTGGACAACCGTAACCTGCACAGCAAGCGAAGTCCGCGTCAAAATGGGACGATGCGGATTGGGGCGAAACCCACGATTGCGATCCTGCTTTGCGGACTTGCTCTGTGTGTCTCGTGGGCGCAAGGAGAACCTCGACAAACCGGAACTTCGAGCACCGTACGGCAAGGCGCGAATGGGAATCATGGGCGAAAGACCGATCGCACAATGAGTCCAGACGATCGTCTGTCCGTGATCGCTGCTGCGCTCGATTCCAAAGCACGTCTATATTCTCAGCGCGACTGTTCTCATCTAGTGCATGCAATCTACGAACAAGCTGGCTTCTCTTACGCCTACGCGAGTTCTTCCGATCTCTACGTTGGGGTCGAAGGGTTTCAACGAGTCACGCGGCCTCAACCCGGCGACTTGGTGGTGTGGCGCGGGCACGTGGGAATTGTAATCAGACCGTCGCGGCACGTTTTCTTCAGCCTCATGCGTACAGGGCCTGGGATTGACGACTACGAAGCTCCATATTGGACCAGCCGAGGACGCGCTCGGTTCTATCGTTACGTCAAGAATGATTCTTGCCCAGGATGTGCCCATTCGCGGCAGTCTGACTGACTTGAAGTAACGTCCGCCATTTCACCTATAATCCTCAGTTGGTGGAATCTGTTTGCGTCAACTATTTGAGCGGAGTTTTGTGGCACTGGTATCAGTGTAGGTATCACCAACCTGCAAGCACTAGATAATAAAATTAATGGCGGAGAGGGAGGGATTCGAACCCTCGGTACGGTTTCCCGTACTCCAGTTTTCAAGACTGGCGCCTTCAACCACTCGGCCACCTCTCCGCTCTATTACAGTTTTACTACAAACCCCATTTT
>Ga0116120_1001146_pt1 | contig 19108 bp, 18 predicted proteins | sample June2015DPH_11_1_3_FD_89724 | JGI IMG/M metagenome (GOLD analysis project Ga0116120, IMG submission 89724) | Peatland microbial communities from SPRUCE experiment site at the Marcell Experimental Forest, Minnesota, USA - June2015DPH_11_150 | ecosystem: Environmental > Terrestrial > Soil >... | reverse complement strand
CTTTGCGATCGAATGGCTTGTGCTCGTTGGCCGGCAACTTCGATAACCGTCTACCGGCAGAAGGCGAGGCGTCTAAAACTCAGAAGGCCGGCCCGACAAGACTTGTCATTAGCGTGCAGATTCCGGATAAGAGCGTTGGGCACAAACCGGTGGCAAGTCAGCGAAAGATTGTCGGAATCGCCGGCCGGCAAAACTTACTCCGACCCGGTTCTTGAATCACAAAGAAATCATGTTCTTCATGACATTATCAGCGCACAGGGTCGAAACGGTCGGCTGCGGCAGCTCGGATGGAAACTCCATTTCTGTTCCTATTGATGCCGGGCTGATCACGCGGGTCGGAGTTCAGACGGCGCTCTGGTCCGAAGTCGCCACCTGAACCAGGCCCTATGTCATCGTCCACTTTGTCCAACAAGCCTCGAGTCAACCGGAGATTGTTTGTCCCCTCTGCGCGTTGTCTGGGCGGTCTGCCGCGTTATGCCTGGACCCCCTGGCTGGCGGCTTCGATGCTTCTGACAGCCCGGCTGGCTACGGCGCAGGAAGCCTTGCGAACATCATTGGCCGGCGATGCGGCGGCAGAGGCACGGCGCCTCCAGCTTCAATCTCTGCCCTACACCGTCAAGTCGGGTGACTTCAGGCTGCTGGTCACACCCTCACTGGAACTCGACTGGAACGATAATATAAACCTTTCCAGCGACAACACTGAAGCTGATTTTATTCTGCGGCCTTCGGTTGCTCTGAATGCGAGTTATCCCCTCGGCACATACAATCTGTTGAACCTTTCGGTCGATTTTGGCTACGACAAGTATATCAATCATGATGAATTCAGTCAGTGGTATTTGAGCTCAGGGTCGGAGCTTTCGTTCGACGTTTATATAAAGGATTTCTGGATCAATTTTCATGACCGGTTCCAATGTTCTGAAGACTCCGCGCAGGAATCGGCGGTGGCGGGGACGGGGAGCTACGGAACTTTTCAGAACACGGCGGGGCTTTCCGGCACGTGGGACTTGGAGGACGTCACGTTGACCCTCGGTTATGACCATCAAAATGTCATGTCCCTGTCCGATCAGTTTAACTACATCAACCATGTGTCGGAATTGGTCGTTGCGCGGGCAGGTCTGCGGGTACATCCCAAGCTTACCATCGGCGTGGAGGGTACGGCTTCGTTCACGACATACGACCAGGCGGTGCTGAACGACAATCAGGAATATAGCGCGGGAATTTATGGAGACTGGCGGCCGGGGTCTTTTTTCAGCGTTCAACCTCGTTTAGGCTATACGATTTTTGATTACAGCCAGACAAACTCTTCCGTCAAAGGCGGGAACCTGACCGCATGGTACGCCAATTTAACCCTGGTACATCAAGCAACCGACTTTCTGAGCTATTCGTTGAGCGCCGGGCATGAAATCAGACTGGGCATACAATCCGATGCCATTGAAGACTCATACATTCGCCCGAGTGCTAATTGGAACGTGACCAAGAATGTGACTTTGCAACCCTCGCTCTTTTACGAACATGGTGTCGAAGGCGGCAGACAACTGGCAAGCCTGCTTGATGAAAAAAATTACGACTGGTACGGAGGCGGGTTGAGTTTATCTTATTCACCCATGAAAAAAGTCAGGATCAGTCTGAATTACCGATTGACTCTGAGGTCTTCCGATGTGGCGTCGCGAGAATACACGCAGAACATGGTTGGTCTGCAGATTACATACACACCCCAATGAATATTGCCTGCACGGACAATTTTAGAACGGTATTCAATGCCAGAAATTGCGGACGGCGCCCGTCACTGTCCAGTGCGGCCGTTTTATTCCTCGTTTTGAACACATTCAGTTTATTGGCCGGCCAGTCGTTCTTTGCGGACATCCCCATCCCGCGACCGGCGACGAACGCACCGCATGGAAGGCCGGCCACCTTGTTGCAGGCATCCACGAATATTTCTCAAGCGACGAATGTTTCTCAAGCGGGCATTACCAACAGCATGGATGCCCTTGACGACAAACACACGCTGGCCATCGGAGACGTTCTGAGTTTCCGGATCGTGGAGGACAAAGAAGAACCCAAGTCACTTATCGTCACCGATTCGGGGGACTTGGAAGTTCCCTACATTGGGCGATTCCCCGCAGAGAACCGGACCTGCAAGCAGTTGGCCCGGGAACTCAAAGCTGCCCTGGAAAAGGAGTATTATTACCAGGCTACTGTGATCATCGCCGTTGACTCAATGGCCAAGAGCCGCGGCAAGGTGTATCTGGTCGGCCCGGTTCGGATGCCGGGGCCGCAGGAACTTCCGAGTGACGAAGTCCTTACGCTGAGCAAGGCCATCCTCCGCGCCGGGGGCTTCACCGACTTCGCCGACAAGCATAATGTCAAAATCACGCGCCAGGAGAGTGCTGGCAAAAGCGGCAAGGTGACATTGGTTGTGGATGTGGGCCAGATTTTTGACAAGGGTAAAACCGAGAATGACGTGGCACTGAAGCCCGGCGACCTCATTTACATCCCGGAGCGGATGATTCGATTCTAGCCCCGCAAGCTACAGATGCAAACGAACAAACAAAAGACTGGCCGCTCGTGAATACACCCACACCACCACCGCCGGAACCGGGCTACGAGCTCATTGACACTCCGGAAGACTATTCAGCTCCGGCCTCGACCTTTCACGTCCGGAAGTTCCCCGCTGTTCTGCGCAAGCACTGGTGGGTGCCGGTTCTTACCCTGGCACTTTTCCTGGGTGGCGCAATCGGTTACATCATTTGGTCTCCCCCCACCTTTGTTTCCAAGGCCAGCATGTGGGAAACTGAAAAATTGCGCCTGCCGGAGGGCGCCATGTTTTCCGAAGATCCGCAGAACTACCTTGGCACCCAGACTGAATTGATCCGGAGCGGCAGGATGCGGCAGTTGACCCTGGCGCACTTGCAGGCAGCGGGTACGAATACCGTCCCGCGGGACAAGGATGGCAAGCCGCTCGAAGTGGAACTCGCGGTCAAGCAGGCGCCCAAGAGTTCGATATTTGTGGTTCAAGCCAGCAGTTCCGATCCGGCTTACACCCAGGCCTATCTGGACAGCCTTATGAACGAGTATCTGGAGTACAAAAGGAATGTTCGCAGGGTAGTTTCAGGTGACACACTCGCCTCCATTTCCGAGCAGGTTCTGCGCATGGAACGGGATCTGAAAGCCGATCAGGACGCCCTCACGACGTTTGAGCAATCCAACAACCTGGCCATCTTGCAGGAAGAAGGCACCATTGCGGGGGGCTACCTGGCGAGACTGCAAACTCAACTCTCGGACTGCAAGCTCGAATCCCAGCTTCTTGAGGCCACCGCACTCGAACAGGACATGAACGGGGCGGGGACAACGAATTTCGCCGGGTCTCTGGTTGATTCTCTACGCGCGCAGAATTCTGCTCCGTCGGCGGCCACGGTCGAGCGCCAGTCGGCCTTCCAACAGGTTGAACTGCTGAAGATCGAGCGCGAGAAACTCAGCAAATACCTGCGGCCCAAACATCCCAAAATCGTCAAGCTCGATGCGGACATCGAACGGGGCCAGGAACTGCTCGAACTATACCGCAACCAGAACCGCGAACAACTCGCCACGACCCGGCAAGCCCTCAAAATGAGGGCGGACAGCGTGCAGGCCTCCATCAGGGAATGGGAAGCCAAGGTGGTTGATGCCAATGCCCGCATCGCCGAGGCGGAACACCTCAAACTGAACGTCAATCGCACCCAAAGCCTGTATGACCGGCTCGTGACTCTCCTGCAAAACGTGGATATCAGCCGGAACATCGATCAAGGAACCCTTGCCATTCTGGAGTCCGCCTCCCCGGCTGAACGTTCTTACATGCAGGAACTTGCCGCGTTGGCCCTGGCGATATTCGGCGGCCTCGCTTTGGGGGGCGGGATCATCGCGTTGATCACCGTTCGCGACGACCGCTTCACCTCCATTATCGAAGTGCACGCCACAATTGGAGATGCCGTTGTTGGCTTGCTGCCGGAAGTGACGCAGAAGGGCGAAGTCACCATGTCTCTGCTGGAACTTAACGACCCGCGATACATGTATGCCGAGTCGTATCGCAGCCTTCGCTCTGCGCTGCTCTTTTTGCCCGTGGAGGGCGAGCGGCCCAAGGTCCTGCTCATCACCAGCGCCGTCCCGAATGAAGGAAAGTCCACCATCGCTGCGAACCTGGCCCGGACCCTGGCTCTGGGAGGCTCACGCGTGCTGCTGGTGGATGCCGATCTCCGAAAGGGCGTCCTGCATGAGTTGATGGGGATGCAAGGCGAACCGGGCCTGGTCGAATTGCTGCACCAACCGGACAACCTGGACAACGTCATCCAGAGAGACGCCCTGCAGAAGAACTTTGCCTTTCTCTCCCGGGGAAAAGCCTTGGGCCACTCCAGCGACTTGTTCCTGGGTCAAGCATTCGATCAGGTCCTCGCCCGTATGCGCCAGCAATTCGATTATGTGCTCATAGACAGCAGCCCCGTTTTTGCGGCCGATGACGCAAGCACCCTGGCGCCGAAGGTGGATGGCACCCTTTTTGTGGTGCGCGGCAATTTTTCGAGCGCGCGGCAGGTCCGCGAAGCTCTCGAACTGCTTCACCAGCGGCAGGCAAAAGTACTTGGCCTGGTTTTCAACCGGGCGGACACCTCGTCGCGCTCGTATTACTATTACAAATATGCGGGCTACCATGGAGCAGCAGGAAAAAGCTGAAAGCTGAAATGCGGAAAACTGAAATTGAAAGGCTTTTGGATGAGGGGCGGATAGAAAGCTAAAATTGCGAAAGCGGAAGGGGGTTTCTGCTTTCCAGATTTCTGCGGAGTGTGTGCAAGCAAAACAAATATGCAATCAGTAGATCGCAGGCCGGGCAAAAAGGGGCCTGCGAATTGACCGGCACGAAGTGTGTACAGGAAAAGCTGAAAAGGGAAAAAACTGAAAGCGGAAATTGGGAAAGCTGAAATGAACCAAATGGCGAACACGATTATGAAATCCAGCAGAGCGATTGGAATCCATGCGGTGGCCTGCCGCATCCCGCCGAAGAGGACTTTGACTGCGCTTGGGACGGCCATCGGATTACTATTCTTGTCCCTTGGAATGAATTCCTATGCGCAGACGAATGTCACTCCTGCGCAGTATTTGGCACTCCAACAAAAACCGAATTTCGCAGCGAGCTATCATCTGCCACACTTGTCAGTTTGTATGTATTATCCGTATAGCGATACCTGTATTGAAATTGCGAAGGATTGGGGGTATGCACTTTACGCGGGAACCGGAAGTTATAACAACAATTTTAGCACCGACCTTGCCAATACAAATAGCACGCTTTGGATAGCCATTCGACTGGCACACAGCGACCCAACACATTATCAGTTGCAGTTGAACATAAACCAGCGGTATATGAATCCAGCAGCGACTGGATACCCAACCAACATCGGTGTATGGACTACAAACTCTGCTGGATTACTTGTTGCGCCTTATGGCACAAACACATTCTCCGACCCCAACTATTTGAGCACTTCCAATATTCTTAGTCCAGAGGGGGATGATAATTACTGGTCAAACGCTGCCGCATGGTGGGTTGCGCCCATCGCCACGATTGCCTCTAATGCGCCAATTGCCATTGTTGAGAATGAAGGTGAATATGGACTTGGCCATTTCGGAAGTGGGAGGTCACAAGCATGGTGTCAAGACCCTAGAGTGCAGGCTGACACCAACAGTTCACCATGGAATACCTACATCGGTGGAAATGGAGATTATTCTACTAATGGCTGGCTACTTTGGTTCAATTACAGTTCCTATCGCTTCGCGCACCAATATCAATTCACAACGGATGCTATACGCGCCCTACTTCCAAACCGAGACCTTTACATTCTCTATGGCCCCGATGGAGAATCATATAGGTATCTAAACATTGGCGGGACTGGGACTGGAAATGGGACGAACTGGGCTACTCCAGGTGCTTTTAATGGTTACTACACCCGGTCACTGTCTGATTATCCCAACTTCGAGTCTTATTACAACCATTTTAATACGGGTTTCGTGGGGGTAAACAGTCTTGGTAATGGAAGCAATGAAGATATGCTTACAAAATACCTCAATGCTGTGGGAGCATTTATTACCTATGGCCCAACGACGAACTATAGTTGGGTTTCCGGCGGTTATACCACAAATAACTTCGGCAACATCACGAATTACACGGGTTTGCTGAAATGCTACTATACCGCCGGAATGATGGGGGGTGTTGCCAGTTATTTCAATGCCGACCAGACAGAGAATCCATTTTCACCCACCAATCCGCCTCAATGGTTGCTTCAAATCATGGCTCTGGGACATGTTCACGCTCTGTTTTCGCATATTGATAACTTTATCTGGAATGGAGATTTGTTGCCCGGAAATGGGATGCACATTTCGTCAACTGACCAACCGGCTTATGAGTTCACTAACACGACGGCCGATGCAACGGCGCGGGTGCTTGCCCGGAAACTACGCGGCCAGAATCAATGGATTGTGACTGCGTGGGCGGCGGATGGAACGAATCGAAACGTCACGGTGAGCATTCCAACGGTGGGCGTGTTGACGGTATTGGCTGCAAATAGCGGGTCGGTTTATCAAGTGACGATGAGCGGGACAAACGTGCAGCAGACGTTGCTGGACGAGTATGCCTCCTTTCCTCCACTAGCGCCACCAACCAACGTGCGAGTTTTATCTAAATGAAACTCGGTGCGGGCGGTTGCTTACAGATTCAGGAGCAGTAGTCGCTAAAGAGAGATGAATATCTCAACTCCAAAGGTCCGCAAAGACGGGGAATCGGTGATAGTATCTGCCGAGTTCCATACGAGTGAGCATAAGGATGTGCTATGGTTTAAGCTTGACGCAAAATGTCAAGATTACGTGGTAACTGAAAGGGGTGACGCATTCCTAATTGGCCTTTTGCTATATGCGATGGCGCGCGGAGAGGACATCCACCTTGATTGCCCGATTTCTGAGAAACTATACTATAACCTGTCAAATTATTTAATTCCTGCCCTTTCACTTGCCAATCCAAAACTCCTCCCGATCAAAGTGATACCGCGCGAGTTGGAACATTCTTCAATCAACCAACGAAACGCTGTAGGAACTGGATTTTCAGGGGGAGTTGACTCCTTCTGTACGTTCTATGATCATTTTGTAAACCCGCAGTGTCCAGTTAATTACCGTTTGACGCACCTCGCCTTCTTCAATGTCGGGTCTCATGGGGATTTTGGCGGTGAAGCCGCACGAGCACTATTTCACAAGCGATTAGATGATTTGAAACAGTTTCCAATAGATGCTGGATTAGAGTTCATCGTCGTTGACTCGAATATCTCAGAGATTCTGCAAATGAGCTTTCTAGCAACTTCAACGATCCGCAGCATTGCACCTGTGTTGTTGCTACAAAAGCTATTTCGCGTATATCTCTTTTCTTCGGCTTATAGAATGAGTGATTTTCAAATGCTGGACGATGATGACGGCCATTATGAAGTGTTAACTTTATCTATGCTTTCAACAGAGTCATTGGACCTTTACTCGTCTGGCTGCCAATATACACGCGTGCAAAAGACAGCGATAATAGCCGGTTACGAACCAACGCAGCGATACTTGGACGTGTGTGTGTCTGGGGTTGGGAATTGCTCTTCCTGTTCAAAATGCATGCGGACGTTGTTCACTCTCGAGATGCTCGGCGCAATTGACCAGTATTCCAATATATTTGATCTCGCCGTGTATCAAGCGAACAAGGCGGCATTCATTGGCAGAGTCCTAGCTAATCGCCACAAGGATCTCTATAGGGAGATATATAACGAGATGAGCTCCAGACATATTAGAATTCCTTTTAAGTCTCGTTTGCTGTGCTGCAGACACCTCTGTGGCTCAGCTCTAAGAAGAATGGCGAAGAACGTACCGCATGGGTCACAATAAATCGTTTGTGGGTGTTCGTTTATCTTAAAGAGAGTTGCCTTCATGATTGCCGTAGCCTCGCTTAGGACAACGACTGGAGTTCCCGTGCAAAAGAAAAGCCGGTTTGTCGCCAACATTACTGCAAACCTGCTCAGCTTTGCGGTAGCGATCCTGATTGGTGTCTGGTTCACTCCATACCTGATCCGTCATCTGGGCATAGCAGCTTATGGTCTTATCCCGCTGGCCATTACAGTCAGTTCCTACTTGGGGCTCGCTACAATCACACTGAACGGAGCTGTCGGCCGCTTCCTGACCATCGCAATCGAGCAGGAAGACACGAAAGAAGCCAACCAGATTTTCAACACTGCCTTAATCGGCAACGTCCTCGTTGTCTGTGTCCTGTTCGTCCCGGCCCTTCTGGCTTCCTCGCATATAAGTGCATTCTTCAACGTCCCTGCAGGATGTGAGCGACCCTTTGCCTGGCTGTTCTTCTGTATCATCTGCTCGTTTTTTATCACGACATTGGGCAGTTCCTTTTCTCTGGCGTCGTTTTGCCGGAATCGCTTTGATCTATCAAGTGCTGTCGGGATTCTTGGCAATCTCATCCGGGTGGGAACCGTCGTGGTCCTGTTCTCATGTTTTGTGCCCCAAGTGTGGCACATCGGAATCGGAGCCTTGCTCGCAGTCATTGTTTCCTTGATCGGCTCGATTATCATTTGGCGGCTCCTGACCCCGATGCTGCATATCGAGCCTCGTGCTTTCGACATGGCGACTTTGCGAGATTTGACCAGCATGGGAGGCTGGTTCCTCGTTAGTCAACTTGGCGTTCTGTTGTTTCTAGGCATTGATCTGGTCGTGGTCAATAAGATGCTCGGAGCCGAGGCGGGCGGACGCTATGGCGCCGTTATGCAATGGTCATTGTTGCTTCGGAGCCTCGCCGGTGTCATGGCCGGTGTCTTTGGCCCGACGATCTTTATGCTATATGCCCGGCAGGACATACCGGGGCTGGTCCGCTACTCGCAGCAGACCGTGAAATTTCTAGGGCTAACGATGGCGCTGCCGATCGGCATCATTTGCGGCTTCTCCAGTTCGTTGTTGTCCGTCTGGCTTGGCCCGAAGTTCGTCTCCTTGGCACCGTTGATGTCGTTGATGACGATCCATCTGGCCGTCAATCTGAGTGTGCTGCCCCTTTTCAATATTCGCGTTGCCACCAAGAAAGTCCGTGTTCCGGGAATTGTCACATGCGTCATGGGCGTAATGAATCTTGGGCTGGCGCTGTTGCTGGCCGGGCCGGTCGGCTGGGGGATGTACGGTGTCGCCGCCGCCGGCGCCATCGTCCTCACCTGTGGAAACTTGGTCTTTGGGCCTTGGTATGCTGCGCATATTCTCGGTATTCCCCGCAGCACCTTCTTCCGAGAAACGCTGCCGAATATCTGCACCACACTGGGACTCACCGCCGCGTGTTGGGCCGTCTCGCATTACTTCCAGATCCACTCGTGGCTCGGATTGGTTGTTGGCGGAGGCGCTATTGCCATCGCCTATTCCCTCTATGTCTTTGCCATCGCGTTGAAAACGAGTGAGCGCGAAACGGTGCTTACCATGCTTCGCACATTCCGGCAGCAGTCTTCATGACTCCGCTGATCCAAAACTTCCGCTACCGGCCTGAAATTGACGGGCTACATGCCATTGCTGTGCTGGCGGTCGTCGTCTTCCACACGGGTCTCGGCGTTAAAGCCCAAATCAGCCCAAACGCTGACCATTGGGTAGCCGCCTATTAATTTCTTTGCAGGAAACCCAAAGAATATTCTCCCACATGAAAACTTGGCCTATTGTCGCTGGAAGCCCGAACCGTTCGCGCTCAAGGTTGTTAACGCTCAATGAGATTTCAGCACTAATGACCTGCATCGCCCTGATGATCGTTTTGGGTTGGTTCTGCCGGAATCGGATGAATCCCGATGCGGTCCATTATTTGCGGCTGGCTTCCTACTATGTAAGTGGGAGTCCCGACCTCGCGGTGTCAGGGCACTGGAGCCCTTTGATTTCCTGCCTGATGGCGCCGCTGTTAGGAATGGGGATCGACCCTCTTGTGACAGCCAGGATCGTCACAGGCATGTCGGGTCTGCTCTTTTGGTTCGGGTCTCTATTCCTTTTAAAAAGGCTGGGGCTGCCACCCCTTGCTGTAGCCTTGGGGGTCTGGTGTTTGAGCTTTGCCTGCGCTAGTTGGTCGGTCGCTGTAATCACGCCGGATCTTCTGGTGGCGGGGCTGATCTGCTTTGCGGTCAGAGCGACCCTCGCCGATGACTGGATTTTGAACTGGAAACGGCAATGTCTAGTCGGCGGCCTCTGGGCCCTGGCTTATTATGGGAAGGCCGTAGCCTTGCCTCTGTGCATTTTGACCTGCATCGGCTTGGCGGCATGGCGGGTCGTTTTTTTGGGGGGAGCTCGTGCCGCCGGAACCCGCTCTGTTGCTCTCACTCTCGCGGTTTTCCTAGCGTTGACAGCACCGTGGGTGACTTTGCTCTCGATCAAGTATCACCGATTCACCATCAGCACAGCCATCCGGACTAACCGCGTTATGATCGGTCCCAAAAGCACTTCGCCAGTCGGGCCTTTTTACCCCGCAACCACACCGGAACCCGGGCGCATCTCCGTATTTGAGTCTTTTGATTATCCCACCGTCTGGTCACCTTTTGAGAGCGTCGGCAATGCGAAGTATCAATTAAGACTCCTCTTCAAGAACGGAATCGCCATAAGAAACCAGTTCAGAACATTCGACTTCTTCTCAATCGGATTTACCAGCCTGTTTGTCGTCCTGATCCTTGTTCTTTTTGAACGTGCGCTTTTCCGCGATAAAAAGTGGGTGTGGAGTCTCGTACCCGTGCTCTCCCTGGCAGCCATCTACTCGACTACCAATTGTAATGATCAGCGGTATTTTTGGGTCCTATTGCCGTTCTTTCTTGCTCTGGCTTTCGGGCTGGCCGAATTGGTGGTTGAAAAGGTAGGCGTTTCCAGAATCTCTAAATACTCCATCTTCGGCCTGATTGCATTGTCATTCACACTGAATCCGCTGAGGAATTGCGTGGCCATTGTCCGTCATCGCGCGGAGGGAAAAGGCGTCTCCTCCTACCGCGATATGGCCAGCAGGCTGAAAGAAAAGCAACTGCTTGGTCCTGTCGCGGGCAGCTCGGAACAATCCGCTTGCCGTGCCTTGTATGTGGCATATTTCTTGAATCAGCCCTGCTTGAATCTGCACAGGTATTATGGCGATGCTACGCCCACCACCGTCACGCAATTTCTCAACTCGAAAGCGAGAATCATTATTGTGAACCGCAATGAACCCGTGGCGAAAGAATTCACCGATAGCCGCTTTCGCGACTTGGATAAAGACCTGTTTGGCGATTCGCAAGCAGCAGCTCAATCGGAACTTAAAGCTTTCGAGTTGTTGCATTAAACCTATTGTTATTGGGACTATAGGGCATCAGAAACGCCAAATTGAAGTCCGGTTGCTATTCATGGCGGCGATCCGCGCCCCAGCTTTATGGATGATGCCAGATATTTCATTGTAGAGAAAAATGGAATTTCCATATACCGCGATGCCCATCATTTGTCCGCCAACGGTGCAAAAATGATGCTTGTTCCGTTTCTGAAAGAAGCTTTCAAACTTCCCAACAACCAGCTCCATGTTTCCGGGTAATAAGCCCAATGGCTCGATAGGGTAACTCCTGGATTGGCGTGTTGGTAACATCGAGAGCCTGCAAAGCCACCCCCTGCTCGCGAGCAAGCAAATCGCAAGCCTCCTCAGTTTTGGCCATGTTAGCGAACACTACTGAAGCCCTTGAGAAGTGGCAGAAGCTTTATTGCAAGCAATATGACGCAACGCATGGGATCATTTAAGCGGTCATTTCTTTGGCGCGCGGCTAAGGTGTTAGCAGCAGACCCGGTCAGGCGTGGAATCGCGAAAGTCTGCAATCGTGGACGAATACCCGTGGGTTACTTCGACATTCCCAACTGGGGAGACGCTTTGAATCCGGTGCTTGTCGAGCTGCTTTCGGGACGCAAAGTACAGCATTTGGATGGTCTTTTTTATGATCGGTATCTAGTCGCTGGCAGCGTTCTAGCGGGTGCAAATTCCCGTGCAGAAGTTTGGGGGAGCGGCTTCATGAACGAAGGAGCGAGCGTCCTTCAACCCCCACGTGCGATCCATGCCGTTCGCGGTCCATTATCCCGGGCAGCTCTGCTGAAGGCTGGTATCGAATGCCCGGAAGTCTATGGCGATCCTGCTTTGCTTCTGCCGCGCTTTTTCAATCCGCCTGTCACCCAGCGATACGAGATTGGAATAGTTCCACATTATATTGATAAAGGACACCCTTGGGTAGAACAACATAAGGGCAACCCACATGTTCTTATAGTCGATATCGAAAGCGGAATTGCCAATGTCGTCAGAGATGTAAAGTCTTGCAAGGTGATCTTGTCCAGCTCCCTTCACGGTCTGATCTGCGCGGATGCTTATGGCATTCCAAACGTCTGGATCAAATTGTCAGATATTTTGCTCGGTGGAATGTTCAAGTTCCGGGACTATCGGTTGTCGATAAACGCCGGGGAACCTTTTCCAGTTGACATCAGACTGGATCCATCTCTCGACGACGTGGTCTCGAAGGCGGCTCTCCATGAGCTTCGAATTGATTTGCGAAAGTTACTGCTCGCCTGCCCGTTCTTAAACCCGCAGTTACGCAACGAGGTCGCTTCTGCACCTCAGGAATCCTGCGGTCTTCCGGAAAGCCTTTCCTCAGGAATGTTTGATCCCGCAGAACTCAACGAAATGTTCTCTCGATGATAACCTTTGAAAACCTGAATCGCAGGCTTCCAGCTCGTAAATGAAAACGGATCTGAACGTCCTCTTTGTTAATCCCGGCGGTGCGGCCTATGGATCCGAGCGCAGCATGCTAGTCTTGTTGCGAGGGCGGCAGTTTGAGGCCGAAGTCGTATGCCCCGGCGGCGGGGCCTTGGAGCGGGAGTTGCAGCAACTCGGGGTCAAAGTGCATCCGCTGGAATTCGGCAAATACTCGGTGCGGCAGAATCCAATGTGGCACATTGGCTTCTACCGCCGGTTCAGGCGCATCCTCAAAGCCAGCAAGCCGGATGTGGTGGTCATCAACCTTGGTGGCAACACGCCACTGGTGACACTAGCGGCGGTGCGGGCCGGTATTCCCATCATCCGGTTAAGCCGTTTTGAGTTCAAGCCCCCGACTCGCTGGCTTGACCGTTGGTGCTGGCTCAAAGCCAAGGTGATCATTTGCCCGTCGGAATTGGTGCGACAGCAGGTCGTAAGTTGGGCTCCACGACACTTTCACAGCAGGGTGCATCATCTTTATGATCCGCATGTTCATGTTGATATTTCGGGAAGCCAGAAGGAAATCATAAAAAACGAACTGAAGCTTCATGGCGTAAAAACAATAGGATATGTTGGTCGCCTGCATCCCAAAAAACGGATCGAGACATTGATTCGAGCAGTAGTAGAGATTCGTTCTCGAGGGGGGAATGTTCGACTGCTGGTTATCGGCGGTCATGACGGCTCTGCTGCGGGGGCAGCGTATGAGCGGCAGCTTCGGGACTCGACGACCGAATTAGCCGCGAATGACGCCGTGCAATTCCTTGGGTACCGAAATGACGTCCCCGTAGTCATGGCGGCGTGTGATGTAATAGTGCTGCCGAGCGAAACAGAATCCCTGGGAATGGTTCTGCTCGAGGCATGGAGCCTGAAAGTTCCCACTGTAGCTTCAGATGTCGCCGGGTGCCGTGAAGTTACTTTGGCCTCGGGTGGTGGACTGCTCTGCCCCGTTGGCGACCATCGTGCAATGGCGGAGCTCATCTGGGACTTGATTATGCGACCGGAGCTTAGCCGCAAACTTGGAGAGTCTGGGCAGGCTTGGGTAAAGGCTAATTGCGACTCGAGAGTGTATGGCGGTCGTTTCAGCACGCTGCTGGATTCAGTGCGGAAGCATTCGAGGTCTGATTCTCATGCAAATTAAAGGGGAACAGTCTGTTAACAGAGTGGCCTGGGTAACAACTACCTTTTCGGCTGGTGGTATTGGAACGGTCTGCCGATATGCCGCGGAAGGTCTCGCGCGCCTGGGCGGGGGGCACGCCACCGTGGTTTCTCTTTGCGACGCCGCGGACGATCGAATGGATACTGTCACGAGAGTGCGTTACGTGGCGCTCGGGCTAGAGAAGCACGCACCGCAAGCTTTCTTGGGTTGGCTCAGGGAGAACCCGCAGCAATTCGTCATCACAAACGATGTCCCACGGATTGAACCCGCCTTCCCGTATTTTCCCCGGGAAACACTGCATATCGTTGGGATGCACGATTCGTCTCGCCGCCAGCTTGATGTGGCGATGCGGAATCACCGGTGGGTGGATGGCGTCGCTTGTGTGGCCACGCATATCCAGGAGCGCCTCCGGGCTCGTCTAAATAGCGTGAACTTTCGTGGGTTGTTGGAGACTGTGCATAATGGAGCGGCATTTCCGCCGGCACCGACACGCGCACCCTATTCCGGCCCATTTCGGCTGCTGTTTATGGGCAGCACGGGTGCGTTCAAGGGCATCTTTGACTTGGTGCCTATCCTTCAACGCGTCAAGAAGTTGGGGGTGCCCGTGCAGTTGATGATAGTTGGCGGGGGGAGCCGTGACTTGCTAGAGCGTCACTTCAAACGGAAACACCTCGATTCCCTGGTCACATGGGCCGGGCGTGTTCCGCATGAGGAATGTTACCGCTTGGCGGAGGAGAGTGACGTTCTCTTGATACTCAGTCGGAAGGAGGCGTTTGGCATGGTGACCATCGAGGCGATGGCCATGGGCTGCGTGCCTCTGGCTTATGACATTACCTCCGGCAGCCGTGAAATCATCGAGAATGGCAAGCATGGTTTGCTGCTGCCGCTGGGCAATTTCGCGGCTTGGGCGAATGCCATCAAATCCCTTTACGAAAACCGCGAGGAATGGCGACGGCTTTCCGCGGGCGCAATGCAACGGGCGCGAACGCAATTCAATGCGGAGACTATGGCTTCGCAGTTGTGCGCGTTTTTGAAGCGGGTGGAAGCGCACGCAAAAACATGCCCATCAGAGCGGAAACCAGGACTGCCTCCAGAAATCGAATTTAAATCCCGTGCACTGTACTCCCAGTATCAGCGCCTTTCGCCAAGCATACGTAAATGGTTGCGAAATCGGATTGATGCCTGCCCGCGGCTTGACTACTGGTTGCGCAACCGTTGGTAATCATGAAAACGAAGGCACATAGCGTCGAGCAGACGCTAACAGCCGGTCAGCGTGCTGATGCCCGCTGCGGCAGGCTTTGTCACAGGATTATACCTTGAGAGAAAGGATCTCAAATTCTTCCCGTTCACGCCTCCATTTTCACTTACGGAATAGGAGGGATGCGGCTGCAAGGCGCAGGGCTGCTGGCATAGGTTCGCGGACAGATGCAAACGCAGGTTCGTTCGGAACCTTCTCGGGCCAACCGGCTAATTTGCTCAAGTGGGCGCGCTGGTGCGGGATGCTTGTTGTATTGGTTTATTTCATCAGGGGGACCGTTCTGCCTTGGTATTTGCATGTGCCCTATGCGGGATGGATATTGATCACAGTCTTATCGCTGTCGCTGGGAATGGTAATGGCTATCGCTGGCGGCGGAAGATGGCACCTATCGTGGATAATCGTTTTGCTCGCGTTTGCCGCCAGCCTTACCCAGGCAGAGCAGTTGAACACGGCTGGGTCGCATTGGCTTGGGCTTGCTTTGCTGATTCTTGCTGTGGGACCCGTGGTTCTGAACCCTGTAGCGATCGGACTGCGGTCGGCAGCATGGAAGCTTACAATTAGTGGGTTAGTATCACTCACGGCAATTTTTGTGGTGTGGTATATTTTGCACCTTCCAAACTTTGGTGCCGGCTATTTTTCGAGTTTCATGAACCAATGCATGCTGGCGGGGCCAATCGCTGGAATGGGAGTCGGGATTGCGTTGGCCCGTGCGCTGCACGGCCGCTCCTGGCGCTGGAGCCTGTTAGCGGTTCTCGGCTTGGTCCCCTTGGTTGCTGCCGGGTCCCGCGTGGCTGTCCTCGCCACGGGCGCGGCCGTTTGCTTTCTCCTGGTTCGACGCAAACCGGCGCTTGGAGGAATCTTTGCGCTTCTATTTTTAGGCCTCGTATGCGGCTTTTTTCTCCAGCACGGTACCGACGAGACGAGCGGTGAAGCGGCCGGTGCTCTAGCTCACAAAGGGACCGTTAACAGCCGCGCCGGCCTTTGGCAGTCACGGATAGAGGAGTTTGAATCCAGCCCCGTGTTCGGCATCGGTGTGGCCATGGGAACCGGCAGCGGTTCCGAAGTGGAAGAGGGTGGTGCAATACGGGTCGAGCCCGGCTCCTCTTACCTTGCAGTGCTGGCTATGACCGGAGCGGTGGGGTTTGTGTCGTTTTTCTCGGCACTGGGTCTTCTCCTGTTTGGATATGTGAACTCTCAGCGGCAAGCGGGACTAGACCGGGACATTTTGAATGTAGTGGGAGTCTTTCTGGGCGTTCATGGTGTGGCCGAGGGCTGGATACTTGGCTTTGGCAGTCCCCTCTGCTTTCTATTCTGGCTTTGGCTTGGAAATGTTGGCGATGCCGCGCTGCAACCGGCTCGCGCGAGAACCAAGCGCCGGCTGCGCGCGCTCCACAAGTTTCGCCCTGCTCAGCCCGCGCTCCGTCCATTGGCGACTGGCGACTAACCACTGACCACTGACCACTGACTACTGACTACGGACTACTGACTACTGACTACTGACTACGGACCACTGACTATGGACCACTGACCCATTGAATACCGTCTTCTGGCAGAACATCATCAGCCCACACCAAGCCCCGTTTTTACGGTCGCTGGCGGACTTGGGGCATGAAGTGACTGTGGTGGCTGGCGAATCTATGATCGCCGATCGCCTGGCATTGGGATGGGATGTCCCGAACTTGGGGCGGGCACGTGTCGTAATCGGTCCCGGTGCAGAGGAAACCCGGCGGTTGATCGAAAGCAGTTCTAAAGATGCTATCCACATTATGGCCGGAGCGCGCTGGACACAACTCGGCAACCAAGCTGTCCAGCAGTGTCTGTCGTCAGGCCGGCGCATCGGCATCCTGTCCGAAGCCCCTGATCCCAGAGGCATTCTGGGCTGCGGACGCTGGGCCAAATATACCGTAGAGCGATACACCAGAGGGTTTCATTATGATTTTGTGCTCGCCATGGGCGAAATGGGCGTCAGATGGTTTCGTCGCTGCGGTTATCCTGACATAACCGTGTTTCCTTTTGCGTATGTAACCGAGCCTGCCCCAGATTCGCGCGTGAATGTTCCCGCAGGTGCGCCCGTTTTGTTATACGCCGGGCGGTTCATTACTCTCAAAGGATTGGACCTTCTCCTCCGTGCCTTTGCAGCCGTGCCATCGCAGCAAGCCCAGTTGCGTTTGCTCGGAGAAGGCCCGGAAAAACAGCGACTTCAAGGTTACGCTCAAGCTCTGGGAATTCAGAACCGCGTAACCTGGCTGGCCAAGAGGGACACCGCAGGGGTTCAAATGGAAATGGAAAAGGCGGACGTCACATTGTTGCCCAGTCGAAAGGATGGTTGGGGAGCGGTGGTGAACGAATCGTTGACAGCCGGAACGCCGGTTATTTGCAGTTCTGCGTGCGGGGCGACAGAACTTGTGAGGGAGCCGTGGCTGGGCACGGTCTTCCGGGCTGGCCGCGTGGATGATCTCACGAAAGCGCTCAAGGATTGGATTGAATTAGGCCCTCGCTCGCCGGCCGAACGTGAACGCATCCGCAAATGGGCAACCTGCATTAGTGGTGAAGCGGTGGCCAAATATTTTGCCGCTATCATGGACCACATTTATTCCAATGCTGCGCGTCCGGTCGCGCCGTGGAGGGTGTCATAAGGGACCACGGGACTACGAGACGACTGGACCACGGAAAAAGGACAACGAGACTACGGAGTGACGGACAACAAGACAACAGACCACTGACTACAGGACCGCAAGACTATGAGAGACTATAAGAAAATTGAAGCTTGGAAGCTTGCTGACGACTTGACCGTTGCCGTTTATGAACGCACGCGCTCATTCCCAAAAGAGGAAATCTACGGCCTGACGAGTCAGTTGCGCAGGGCATCTTACTCAGTTCCGGCAAATATTGTGCTCCGCCCCGTAGGCGCATGAGTTTTTTTGTTTACGCCATCCAATCGGCATCCGGGCGCATTTATGTTGGACAAACGGCGGACGTCACCAAGCGGCTTTCCCTTCACAATGGCGGAGCCGTTCATTCCACAAAAGATAACCGCCCGTGGGTACTCTTCAAAACACAGGAATTTGATACCAGAGAGCAGGCACGATATTTTGAATGGTGCCTCAAACGATCACGAGGCAAGCGGCAAAAATGGCTGGAAACAAAATAGGCCGATGAAAATTGGGGCTACGCGCCGGAGGGAAGGCTCTTCGCGGGAGAGCAAGAAGGATTATCTGCATTTCCTGTATATCTCGCGTGGCTCGCTGAGCGAGACTCAGTATTTCATCCATCTCTCGCAGCGGCTTGGCTATTTAAACGCGCAGGAAGCTGATGTTTTGATCGGTCAGACCAAACAGACCTTTGCCTGCCTGCCTGGCTTGATCAAAGCCGTTGAAAAGGAAACCGGCAAATTCGGCAAAATGGTGGCTTCCGTGACAAGCCTGATTGTGATCGGCTTGGCTCACTGGTCAAGTAGCCCGTAGCCTGTGGTCTAGTAGTCTCATAGTCTTTTTTCTGATGCACATCTGGCTAACCATCCCGAACCTGTCCAAGAAATCGGGCGGACGAGTGCCTGTCGTTCAACACCTGAGCGATCACTTGGCTTCGTTGGGGGTCTCTGTCACTGTGCTGACTCTTGAGGCTGATTCCGGGACCTCCGAGGCGTTGCCTCAGGATCGGCGCGTCAACGTAATTCACGTTCCTACAAGCACGCGGAGCAGGTTGGGAGGTGGATTCCGGAAGACGCTGCAGGACATGCTCGTGCCAAAGAATGTTAGCATCGTCCACGACTTTGGCATTTGGTTACCACAAAATCACGCGCTTGCCTCGGTCTGCAACGACCTCCGCATTCCGCTGGTATGTTCCACATGCGGTGCGCTCTCTCCGTGGGCGCTTCAGCATAAGGCATGGAAAAAGAGAT
>Ga0116120_1001140_pt1 | contig 19186 bp, 12 predicted proteins | sample June2015DPH_11_1_3_FD_89724 | JGI IMG/M metagenome (GOLD analysis project Ga0116120, IMG submission 89724) | Peatland microbial communities from SPRUCE experiment site at the Marcell Experimental Forest, Minnesota, USA - June2015DPH_11_150 | ecosystem: Environmental > Terrestrial > Soil >... | reverse complement strand
AACTGAACAGCGACAGGATCAGCAACGCAACGACCGTGGCCTTGCCTTCGGTGGTGGCGTTCTGGATGGCATACACCGCCGCGTTGGCGGCAAACATTGGTTGAATGAGTGTGGTCATGGATGGATTTGGGGTCTAGGTTCTAGGGTTCGGGGTCTGGGCCTTGGGTGTTTGTTGCTTGGGTGGTAAAATAATCGTCACGCGGCTGGTTTTCTGCGCCAGCACAATGCTTTTGCCTTTCTTCTGGTTTAAATCGTCATCGCCAGAACCGTCGTTCTGATCCTCCGTTTTGGTGGTGACAGTAGTAGCTGTGTCAGCCGTGGGTGCGTCGGTTTTGGCAACCTCAGTTGGTGGTGGAGCAGTTGAACCAGTGTCGGAAATGATTGTGGGTTCAGTCCCAGTATTTGGATCGGTTGTATTTATGACGGGTTTGCCGCTGCCATAGATGACCGGTCCTATCCCCTCCGGTCCCGGCAAGAAGTTGTTTGCACCAATGTTGATTGGGCTTGAGCCCAAGCTGACATATAATCCGCCCACCCCCCCAGTGGCTTTTACAATGATTTTCTGCGCTATGACACCGGAACCGCTGGTGTCAATGTTTCGGCCCAGAACCAGTATTGAGTTCCCGCTGGCTTCAAGCGGCTGAACCACATTCACAGGGTCGCCACCGGCATCAAGGTAAGGTGTTATGCCGCCCTGAACGTACTCAACGATCCGCCTCGAAGCATCTGAAGTTTCTATGTAAAGTGGATGGCCGCTGGCATCAAGAAGCGGATTGCCATTGGCCCCCAGGATTTGCGTAAGCGAAACCGGCCCGCTGCTGCCAGACGGCGATACTTGGATCGTTGAGCCAAGGGTGACAACATTCTGATCACTTAATGTCAGCATCGGCGTTCCGCTGGCAAGGTTTTGGGCCAGCACACGATTTCCCTGTCCATCTTGCAATTCGTATCCGGCCAGCAGTTCGGCCATGGCTTGCGAGGCATCCGAGGCGTTGAATGAAATCTGGATGATGCCGCCCTGACTGGCGGAAATGTTTCCATTGGGCGTCTCGACCAGGATATTGCCGAGCGAAGCGAGCGAACCAGGAACTGTTGTCGCCAGAATTCCGCTGCCCGGAATGTCCGCCGGAATGCTGATTAATTGTCCCGTCACCGGATCAAGCTCCAGTGCATTCAAGCTGACGTAGCCGGCGCCGCCGGTGCCGGCGTTCACGTCACCCGTGAGCGATTCAACCGTGATATTGCCACCATCATAAGCGGCAATGCGCGAGCCATCCACGTTCACATTGCCCGTAGCGGTCACCGTAACATTTCCGCCGCTGGTGGTGAAAATCCCCTTGGGCGTGCCGGGGTCGCCGAACGTGGTCAACTCCCCGCCAACGTCGAGCGTGCCGCCCACAATCAAGTTGATTCCGCCGAGGTAACTTTCGTTCGCAATGTCGGTGGAAGTCATTTCCAGGTTGCCAACGGTGGTAACGTTGAGGTTCGCGCCGTAAGGTGAAATGGCTGCCAAGGCCGAATCCGGCGCCAGGACGGAAATGCCGCCGGAAATTCCGAGGTCAATGCTGTTGGCGATGATGTTGAAGTTGCCCGGCCCGGAGAGCGCAAGTCCATTATCGCCAAGCGACGCGCTTTGACTGTCGGCATACAGTTGCGCGATGGTGGCCTGCCAGGCCGTCAGTTGTGCGCCGGTGAGAATGGCGTTGCCGCTGGCGTCCGTTGGATTGAGCAGGGATTGTTCGGTCGCCGAACCCATCACACCGACGAACGAGATGGTGCCGGTGGTGGCATCATAACGCAGCACTCCGGCCAGCGCCGGGTCGCCGACGATGATCGTGTCAAACGCGCTGGATGAGATCGCGCTGGACAAAATTTCGCTCGTCAGGTCACCGCGATAGGTGATGCTGCCGCCCACGCGAAGGCCTGAATCCGTTGCTGAATTCAGCAAGCCGCTATTTTCCATATTTTTCTCGGCGGTCAGGCCGACATTGATCGAAGTGGTTTGCGACGGCGAAAGATTCTGCCCGATGAAACCAAAGTTGTATGTGTCGCCCACAATATTGATTTGGGCAAACGTCGGCACGGTCAGCCCGAAACTGTTAATGTCGCCGGAAATATCCAGCGTCACCGGATTGGGATTGGGATCATTCAAATGCAACGGTGTGGCGGCATGACCGGTGGCGAATGTCGTCCAGCTCGCCGAACCGCTGTCCGACATCGTAATGCCGGTAAGCGTTGTCGAGCTGGCCGTCACCGCCCCGCTCAAATCACCGCCATCGCGGGTGATGATGGTCAAGGAACCTTCGCTCGACGGATAAAGAATGATGGAATTGCCAATCGTGATGCCGCCCGCTCCGGCATTGAGCGTGAGGATTGGCGCATAGATCGGCGGCATGGTTTGATTCTGACGGCTCACGCGCGTTAAACTTGTGCCGACCAGATCAATGGCATTGCCCGCCCAGAAATTTGCCGCCGCATCCGGCGCATAGTTGAACAGAAACGACTGGCTGGAATTGAAAGTGCCGTTCGGATTGTTCACCTCCTTGATGTAGATGTTGTTGGCCGCCCAGGCGTTCCAGGAACCTTGAATCAAACTCAAGGTCACCGGACCACTCGCTCCCGACGCGACTCCGATATTGCCGCCGGGATTTTGGGTTTGAGTGACTTCCGTTTCCAAGGCGCTCAGTGTGGAAGCATACGCCGCCGGATTCGCGTTGGGATTCTGCAAAACGCCGGCTTGCGCGCTTTGAACCGGCACGCCCGCGAGCAGGGTGCCGACGCCGTTGGCCAGATTGTAATTTCCCGTGATCTGGTTGCCGGCGATGATGGTCACGTTGCCCGCCCCATAAGCGCCGGATGCGCCCGGCCAGGCGCTGCTGTTCGGAAGCGTCGGAACGCTGGTGATATTGTTGCCCGCAATCAAAGTGACATTGCCGCCCGCCTCCGTGGAAAAGCCGCTGAGCACCGGATTGGGGATGGCCCCGGCGCCGATAAAACGATAATCGCTTGTCGGTGTGGCCGTGAAGCTGGTGCCGCCGTTGAAGGAACCGGCATTGATGTTGTCGGCGATGGCGTCGGCGAAGATGCTGCCGCCGCCGGTGGTGGTCACGGAGCCGGAACCGAGCAGGATGTCTTGTCCCGCAATCAAATTGATGCTGCCCGCCGCCGTTTGAATCCAGCCGCCGCCCGTGGTGCCGCCACTGTTGTTGTTCAAATAAATGCTGCCGGCACCCGATTGGACCGCGTTGTTGGCAAAACTGTATCCCGCGTCCAGCGTCACCGACCAGTTGTTCGCGTCAGTGATTTTTGAACCGTTTCCAAAGATGATGTTGCGCCCGGCTTCCAGCGCCAGTTGACCGCTGGTCACCCCGCCGTAGTTTGCGCCGATGGTTCCGCTCAGATTCCACGACGTACCGCCGGCCAGCGTGATGTCATACGCGGCCTGAAGAATGATTTGGGAAACCGCAAGATTGGCGAACGCGGTGTTCACGTTCAAATCCAGCGTACTGCCGGGATTGCTCCCGGCCAACACGGTGCCACTGTTGGCGCTGCCGGAGCCGGACGTGTCCAAAATAATATAATCCGGATCCAGCAATAATTTCCCCGCCGTCCAGCCGGGCTGCGCGAGCGCATCGATGCCTGAATTCAGCGAGAGGACGCTCGGCGCGCTGATTTCGACGTTGCCGCCATTGCCGCCATGGGCGCCGCCAGTCGTGATAATCCGGCTGCCGGTGCTGTCGCTGAAAGTGTTGCCGGATTGAAGCGTCACATTGCCGCCAGCACTGCCGGAGGACGAGGTGTCACCGCTGGCAATGATTTGGGAATTCGCGCCCAGGCTGAGTTGATCGGAGGCGATGAGTTCAATGACGCCATTTTGATTTTGCACGGTATTGGCCTGAATGACTCCGTTTTGATTTACCACTTGCGCCTGCAACGCAATCGTGCCGGCATCGGCGGTGATCTGTCCCAGATTGTTCACCGACCCGGCGGGCACCTGCACGCTGGCGCTGAGGCCGCGGCCATCGGGCCGCTCGCTCACTAGCACGGTCTGGCCCGCAGTGAGGCCGATATTGCCGCCGGGCGCGTTCAGGCTGCCGCTGTTCTGGATGTTTTCGGCGATGAGAAACAGCGAACGAACGTTGCCCGCCTGGATTGACCCATAATTGATGATGCTCGCCAACGGCGGCATGCCGGTGAACGTCCAACTGGAGCCCGAGCCAAAATCCGGCGTGATAGGCGCGGTGGTAGCGATGAAATCGCCGCCGACCTTGATCATCGAATTCGGGCCGAAGTAAAAGCCATTGGCGTTGGCGAGGATGACGGTGCCGTTGGCGTTGAGGTTGCCGAAAATCTGCGACGGACTGGCGCCGCCGATTTCGTTGAGCACCACGGAATTCGCCGAGGGCTGGAGGAAGGTGGTGGTTTCACCCGCCTGGATGTTGAAACTGCTCCAGTTGAGAAACGCCGCCTGGCTGACGGTCAGGTTGAGCTGCGCGCCGCTCGTCTGGGCGGTGGCGGTGCCGAGCCTGACGGTCATGCCGGTTGGATTGGCCAGCGACTTCAAACCGCGGCTGGCAGTGAACAGCACGACGACAAGGCAAAACCATTTCCGACCGGCGCGGCGCCACGCACGGCGGAATTTGTTCGATGGGTGTTTGATTTTCATGGCGTTGATCAGAATTGAAACCCGAGGCTGAAATATGCCCGCGCCTCTCCGACATAGGTTGCGGGAGTGTCGTGCAAAGCCCAAGCCAGCGTAAGCCGGGCATCAAAGTGTTCGCCGGCAGTCAGGTAAAAGCCCAGGCCGGTTCCCCATTCCTGGTAGGCAAGATTGAGTGAGGTCGGATGATTAATTAGGTAGGTTTCCCCGTAATCCATAAAACAGGAACAACGCAGATAAGCTGGAGTCCCATCACCACCATTGGAGTTTGGAAAATAGCCAACGTTGATCGGCGGAGCGTTCACATCAAACATCACGCGCCAGCCATCATCGCCATAAACCTCGCCTTCCTCATAGCCGCGCACCCCACTCGTACCGCCGAGCGCAAATTGTTCGTTGTTGATGAGCGCTTCGCTCGCCCATTGGCCGTTGGCACGAAGCAACAGCGACCAGTCATCGGGCAGATTCTGCCGGCGGGTTAACCCGGCGTTCAGCGTCGTATAATTGCCCCCGGCGTCGGGCGACGCGGCGACCACTTGAAAATTGGTCTGCGCCGAGGCCAGATCGGCCAGGTAGATGTTCTGGTTCAAGCTGAAACTGGTGACGCCCTGTTTGTCCGGCCGAAAGGCGGACCAGCCCCACGAGAGCGGCAGATATTGCAGCTAGGTGCGGCTGTTGGAAGGGAGCCGGATGGTTTGATTGGTCACCAGAACCGGGTTTCCAAACTGGTCGAGCGCGTAGAGCGAGAAATAGGTCAGGTTGGTGCCAAAACTCGGAGCATCGTAGGACTTGTAGTCCAAGCCAAACAGGAGCGACGAATGAATGCCGAGAAAGTCCGGGACCGGCACGGTGAGCTTGGTGCCGTAATTGTCGTTGTAAGTGAGGCTGCGTTCCGTGGACTGGGAATTGATCTTCGCCAGCGTGTTGGTGAAGATGACGGACAGCGGGCCGTAACGAACAGGCGTGTCGGAAACGGAACTTGAAGCGTAAAAAATCAATTCGGGATTTCCCGTGGCCGGCGCCTGGCGGAACGTATGGGTAATCTCATCATAACCGAAATCCACCGGCTTGCTCTCGTAGGTTTCGCGCAATCCGTCATTGAAGCCCAGCGGCAAACGGTAAAAGCCGCTGTAGCTGGCCACCATTGGCTGATTGTAAAACCGCGGCATGTAATCGTCATTTTTCATGTTCTGCGGCGAAAAGTTGTAATCAAAGCCAACCTGATGATTGAGCTGCCAGAGGTTGTTGTATTGCAGTGCCGTGTCCAGACGCAGCAACGGCGTGTCCGGGGAAGACTTGTCATTGACCTCAATCCGGCCATGCAAAGGCAACTGGTCCTTGACCTTGAGTGTCAAATCGCTGGTGCCCGGTTCGAGCCCGGGACTGATGACAGGATAAATCTGGCGGTCGGCGTTCGCATTTGCCAGGTCTAGTTCAGGCTGGAACCATTTGGTATTGAGCAGAATGTTGGTATTCAGGCTGGGCAGCGCGCGCCGGATGTTGTTGGTGCTGAAATGGCGGTTGCCCTCCACCTTGATTCTGGCCAGGTTGCCCTCGACGATTTTTACACGCACGATGCCATTGGTCAGCTTCTGCTGTGGCAGCATAACGCTGACTGTGGCAAAGCCAAATTCACGGTAAAGCAACTGTAATTTGCCCAGTCCCTCGCGCACGCGCGCGAATTCGACTCGGCCACAATAATTGGAAAGCAGGCCAAATTTTTCCGGCGGCAAAATGGTGTTGCCTTCGACGAGATAACCGCGCACGTCAAATTTCGGCGCTGGGGTGTTCGTGGCCGACGATGGGGCATTGGCACCGCCAACCGTGGTGTTCATAACCGTGGCCGGGACATTCGTGATCGTTATCAGCAACAGCGCAATGCCCTCAGATGCGCGGTTGACAATTTCCACGCGCACAATGCCGTTGGTGAGTTCCTGCGAGGGGAAGGTGACGCTGGCGCTCGAAAAACCCGACTCGCGATAAATCAACTGCAACCAGTTCAAACCCTCGCGAATGCGCGGGAGATCCGCCCGGCCGGTAAAATTGGGGAGCAGACCCGGTTGTTCCGGCAGCAAGGCTGTGTCCCCATCAAGGTGATGAACGCACATTTCGAACTTTAGTGATGGACCGGCTGGGGGGTTGATGCCGCCAACCAGGGCAGGTGCGTTGGTCTCTGCCGCACCTCCATTCAAAATTGTCGCAAGCAGAAACATGGCGATCAAACCAGATCGTAATTTCATTCGCTGTGGTTGTCCTCTCTACGAACTGAGCGTTTACGGCAGACCCGGCTTGCGTCCGGGTCTGCCGCAGATTTTTGGCCGCACCCTACTGCGCGCTGACGCGGTAAAATTCCGCGTTGCCGGAACTGGTGTGGTTGATGGTGTCGATTTTGCCATCCCCAATCAGGGCGGTGCCATCCACCGGCCAGGTCGTCACGGCGCCGCCGAGTTGGTTGGTGTAGGCCACGGAGTAGGTGTTGCCCACCGTCGTGGTGAATTGAACGGCGCTGTTGTTGCCGGAGTGGCTGACTCCGATGATGGTGGACGGGCGCGGCCCGGCGACAAACGTCAACACGCCGTTGGTGGTGATTGTGAATGTGCCAATCAACTGATCCGGAATATTAACGGCATTGGTGGGTTGGATCGCCCAGAAATCAAAAGAGCCAGGGATAGCTTGCTCGACTGGCACGGTTGAAAAGGGCGCTTTTCCGGCCCAGGTAGCGATGCTGTTGAAGTTGCCTCCCGACACAATATAATCATAGGAAGCTCCGCCCAACTGGGGGTCGAAGGGACCGATAATATAGGCATTAGCTGGAGTCGCCACAGCCGCAGGCACATCAAACGGATTTACGGGCCGGTTACCGAGGGAATTGACTGTGCCATGCAAATTGCTCGTCCAAGTTGACAAGTTGACCCTGTAAGCGTTTGCATTGGGATCGGTGCTGCTGACCCAGGCCGTCGGGCTGGCATTGGTCGGACTGGTGGCGGCAGCCAGAATCACCTTTACGCCGGGCAAGCCAGGCCCGAATTCGGTGTTTATGAGGGTGGGATCCCAACCGGTGATGGTGGTCGTGTAGCCATTCGCGTGGCCGAGAAGATTGCTGACGCTTCCCAAGTCATACTCGATGTTGTTGTGTCCACTGGCGCGGAACACCAGCAAGAGATCCCCGTCGCTATACGACCACGCCCGCGCCGGCGGCGTTGCCAGCAACGACAGCAGGGCGAAGGTTGATAAAATTATTTTTTTCATACATTGCATTCCAATTTAAGGTTGTGGTTTGATCATTGGAAGTTGCTGCCAAGGGGTGAGATTTGACCGCCATCAGAACCCCGCTGCACCTGAAGCGACGCGTTCGGGATGAAGTTGCCGACGAAAACAGAACTGGTGGCCTGAAACGTCGCGTTGGTGACCAAGCCGTAAAACGCGTTAATAACCGCCAGTTGAGGCGTTGAAGGCGTGCCCGTGCCGGTGGTGATATAATAATAGTTCTCATAGCCCCACAGGGGATAGCTGCCATTGATCACGTTCGTGACAGAATACGGAATGCCTTCATAAGCGAGGGGAGCCAAACCCTTTTTGATGTTCTGCACGGCCACCGTGCCGATGGAATTGGTGAGAGCCAAGACCGTGTTTGCCACGGTGCCACCAGAGGTCAATCCAGGATCGGCGCTCGTGTCAAGAACGGGCTGTCCCAAGGCATTGGTATAGTAGGTGTTAATCGTCTGGGTGTTGTAAATATTAAGGTCTATTTCCGTGCGAACGGCGGCTTCTTCGTTTCGTCCGACAAAATAGATGTGGTTGGTGCTGCTGCTCCCAAAATATGCCGCCTGCAAGGTTGAGTTTTCCAAAGACCATGCCTGCCGCTGGGTCAGGTTGGTGATGGCGGCGGTATCCGCCGAATTGGTGTTCTTGATGAAGACCAGAGGAACCACATAGGTTGGCAGCGCCGTGAGACCCGACGAGTTGATGCCAACCACATCGGGCGTGGTCGCAGAATCCACAAAGGTGGGAATCTGGGGAGTCGCGCCCGAACTATAGTTTGTATCAACCGAACTCGCGGACTGATGCACCAATGCCTGAAGGCCGTCAATGGCGCCGTTGTTGAGGTTGATATCCAGCGTAATGGTGCCATACCCTGACACCGCCGGATTTGTGCTGGTGCCTGAAAACTGCGCTATGGCTGAAGAGCCGCCGCCTTTCACAGTGAAACCCGTGCCACCGTTAAAAAAGTTGGTGGCGCGGTCGTAAATAACGCTCTGACTGGCGCTGCCGCCTTCAAGAAAGACTTCGACGTTTGCGCGCAGGGCTGGCGTAAGTGCCAAACCCGCAAACGCGAGTCCGGCGACAATGATTTTTTTTAGGTTTGATGTTTTCATAGGTTCACAATTTTTCTTTGGCTGTTTTTTGGTTTTTGCAAATGAAGAACCGAACGCGTCCGCTGGCTGCGGATGAACAGCGCCATCTGCCCAAGCAGAAGGCGGATTCCGGCATCAGTTGATGACCGCAACCGGGCGTGGTTTTGCCTACTGTTTCCATTCATATTCATGCGATAACGGTTTTGTTCTTCTTCGAAGAACCTCCGGTGAACCGGTCAGCCCTCGTACTTTTTCGAGTCACGCCTCGCCCTGTCGGCGTCGGCACATTCATCATTTGTTTTGGTAAATCTGGTCAAAGATTCCGCCATCGGCGAAATGGACCTTTTGCGCCGTTTGCCAGCCGCCAGCCACTTCATCCACCGTGAACAAATCCAGCGGTTGGAAACGGCCGGCATATTTCGCCCGAATCGCCGGGTTCTGCGGCCGGAAACCATGCTGTGCCGCCAGTTCCTGCCCGGCGTCGCTGTAGAGATATTCGAGATAAGCGCGGGCGACCGGTTCGGTGCCGTGCTTCTTCACCACCTTGTTCACCCAGACCACGGGATTTTCCGCCAGAATGCTCACAGACGGAACCACGACTTCAAGCTGGCTGGCGGGAAATTGTTTTTGAATCAACGCCGTCTCGTTTTCAAACGTCAACAGCACATCACCGATGCCGCGCTCGGCAAAAGTGGTCGTGGCGCCGCGTCCGCCGGTGTCGAGCACGGGCACGTTGGCGAAAAGTTTCGCCACAAACGCGCGTGCCTGTGCCTCGTCACCGGCGGATTTCTTCAGCGCATACCCCCACCCCGCCAAATAACTATAACGACCGTTCCCGGAGGTTTTCGGATTGGGAATGATGACCGAAACATCCGGACGAATGAGGTCGTTCCAATTTTTTATGTGTTTCGGATTGCCGTTGCGGACGATAAACAAAATCGTCGAGTTGTAAGGCACACTTTTGTCCGGCAGGCGTGCCGGCCAGTTGGAAGGAATCAGTCCGCCGATGGAATACAGGGCGTCAATGTCCAGCGCCTGATTCATCGTCACCACGTCCGCCTCAAGGCCGTCCAGCACACTGCGCACCTGTTTGCTGGAACCGCCATGGGACTGGTTGATTGTCACAACGTCGCCGGTCTTTTCCTTCCAGTATTTGGCGAAGGCCGCGTTGTAATCCTGATAAAACTCGCGCGTGACGTCGTAGGAGACGTTGAGCAGTTTGACCTCAGCCGCCGTGACCGCGACCGCCGACCACAGCAATCCTGCGGTGAGCAGCCGCGTCAATCTTTGAACCCAGTTCCGCATGGTTGTTTTGTTTTGTCTTTTTCATGGGAACCTCCGGTGGTCCGGTCAGTCTTCCAAAATTATTTTATTGTTTGTCCGGCTTCAGCCGTCTGAAGCTTCAACGTGACTTGGGTTGTGGCTTGTCCAATCGTACCCGCTCGGTCTTTTCAATCTGCGTTACACGCGAGTCATGCACCACGATCTCCACCACGCCTTAACGCAGTGAACTCACTTGTTGCCGGACGATCTCCAGCCAGTTTGAGTCTCCGGCGTTATCGCCGGCTGGTTTGATGCGTTCCTCGCTCATTTAAGGAATTTTATTGCCTTGCGCTTAATAGCGACTTTATACGTCGTCATTGTAGACAAATAAAATGAATTCTGATTTATTGGCCAATTCAAACGCAACATCCAGATTTCTTGTACTTCCTGCCAAATTGTCTCTTTCACAATAATATACGACTTATAATGTCGTTATTATCCACCTAATATTATTTTTGTCAACTGCTTTTTGAAGATTTGTTAAATGCCTTCTCCACCAGTAAAGCCAGACGAAATCTCCAGCTTTGATACAGGCGTGCTTTGGGAAACTTCGGCCAGTGTCGCGTTCTCCATCAGTTTGGCGACATAATTTCGCGCATCGAAAAACACGCGCCGGAACCGGCAGACGGGTTCCTGCGAGCACCGTTTGTAACCCGTGACTGATACACAATCAATCGGCGCCAAAATGCCGTCAAAATTTCGCACCACCTCGCCCATCGAAATTTCACCTGGCTTTTTGGCGAGCACATAGCCACCACGAACTCCCGCTACACTGTCCACCCATCCCCGTGCCTTGAGTTTGAGCATGATTTGCTCAAGGAAACGTTTGGGTACGTCATTTCGTCGAGCCAATTCACGAATTGATATAGGCGCACCGCCAAAATGATCCACCAGCGTGAACAAAACCCGTAGTGCATAATCAGTTCTCTTTGATACTCGCATAGAAAAGACGATATACCATGTCGTCGTTAAGTCAATAAGCGCAATACACCTTGGTATTATAGCTCAGCGCCTCTTGCGCAAACCGTTCGGGATATCTTCCCCAGTCTGCCGAAGCATAACGATACGAATGCAACGTCACGTCAAATCAACCAAAAGGGCATTGAACAAGACAATTCAATGTTTTAGATTAGACATAGTGAAAAGTTTTATTGATTCAAAACAGCTGTTGACACTTCCGAGTTAATAACTACAATCTCAATCGTTATTCATAACAATAACTCTTTACCGAAACTTAATGTGGGTGTTGTTTTGAATTTATAAACGACTATTTAGGTCGTAGTAGTGACCGCTTGTTTGTGAAATTCGTGAAGAGCGATCTCTTCCGAGCTGATACCAGACCGCTGGACGACGAATAAGAATGTAAAAAAAATACAATAATCAATCGTGTGAACTGACCTGACGACTGGAGGTGATCATGAGTAACAACAGACAAAAGAAACATGAAGCACATTCAGTTAAACGGCAGCAAATTCCTTTCATGCTCGCCCACAACCGACACAAAACTTGAACTTGTTCGGGAAGCGATTGATTCGCTTTCCCGAGACGCGAACACTAATCATCCCTCTTCGATAAGAGGGACCAGAGGCAGGAACCCTTTCTCAAAACTCTCTCTGTTGAGCGTTGTTGCGATCTGCGGGCCGCTTCTGGCCAGTACGAGCAGTGCAGCCGATGCCAGTAATGCAACCATTGCACCAGCGACGCTCCAAAAGCCGGCTTGGCTGACGGATTTGTCCATCGGCGTCAAGGAAAGCTATGACGACAACGCCTATCTTTCTGGTGTTGTCCCGGCGAACGTACTCATCCCGAACGGTGGTGTTCTGGCATTGAAAGATCATGCATCTTGGGTTAACACCGTATCACCCAAACTTGGTTTCAATTTTGCCCCGCTGCTTGGGGACCAGAAAATTTTGCAGGCGCTAACTTTTGGCTATGCGCCGGATTTTGTCACCTATCAGAACGCGGGATCAGAAAGTTACAGTATCCACCGCATTGCCACAACGGTCAAAGGCCAAGTGGATGACTTTTCGTTCAACCTCGAAAATGGCTTCAACTACATTAACGGCAGCGAATACGGCGCATCTTATCCGAATGGCCTGAATGCCTACGCCACGGGCACCCTGCGCGAACGGCGGGAGCAAATCCAGGACCGCAGCGCCATCACACTTAAGTATGACCAGGAGAAGTGGTTTGTGCGCCCAACGGCGTCACTGCTCTATTATGATCTGGACACCAAACAACTCGCTGGTTTCACAGGTTACCAGAACTACGCGGATCGTTACGACGTCAACGGTGGTGTTGATCTAGGCTACAAACTGGAGAAGAATCTGGCTGTGACGCTGGGCTACCGATATGGGCGTCAATATCAGCAGACATACGCCTTTGCCGTCGACAACTTTGGGCAGAGTTCCTCCAGCGATTATCAGCGCGTGCTGCTGGGCCTTGAAGGCAAGCTTTTTAGCTGGCTGGACGTAAAGCTCCAAGGCGGCCCAGACTTCCGCAGCTACGACAATTCCGCTCCGGTTCGTGACGACAATACAATTAAATATTACGGCGAGGCAGCCCTGACAGCGACGCTCTCCAAGCAGGACACGCTCTCGTTCAACTACCGCCAATGGCAATGGGTTTCCAGCACCGGCAAAGTGCCCTATTTCGACAGCACCTACGATCTAAACTACCGGCACAAGTTCAACGACAAGCTGTCTGTAAACCTCGAAGGTCGCCTGCTCGGTTCGGACTACACCAGCGGTCTGGCCTACAGCGCCGCGAATCATAATCCCAGCACCGCTCCCGTCAACGCTCGCAATGACTTGTTCTACACCGTTTCAGCCGGTGTGCAATATGCCTTCAATGCCAACTTCAGCGCGAGCTTGGCATACGCCTATGATTTTGGGCGCAACGGGCAGGACGGCCTCACTGCCGCAGCAGTGCAACCTCGCGAATTCGATCATCAACTGGTCACCCTCGGAGCGATATTCAAATTCTGATCACCATTTATGCAACCAACGGCAACTCGAATTGCCGACAACACTGACAAAAGAAAACTATGAAAACAAACTCTCGATTATTCGGTTATCAAAAGCTGGTTGGGCTGGCGGTGGCGATGCAAATCGCTGGGGTGGCCCTGGCAACGGACACCAATCTTATTTCTCTCAAGGTTGGCCATCTGCCCGTAACGGGGCACGCCAAATTCTTCATCGCCAAGGAGGAGGGGTTTTTCAAGGCGGAAGGTTTGGACGTCGAGTTGGTGGAATTCGCCAACTCGGCGGATGGCTTGGCTGCGCTCCGCGCCGGCAAGCTTGATCTGGGCGCGTTTGGCACCACGGCTCCGCTCGTGCATATCGCCAAAGGCGCGGACATTCGCATCATTGGCGGCGTTATGGGCGAGGACGCGGCCATCTTTACCACGGCGGAAAACGCGAAAACAATCAAGACCATCACTGACCTCAAGGGCAAAAAGATCGCCACGGTCCGGCTCGCGACCGGCGATGCGGTGTTACGTGGCGCGTTGGATGATGCCGGCTTGAACTGGAAGACCGACGTGCAAATCTTCGAATTAAAGAACCCGCCCGCCGTGCTTGAAGCGGTCAAGTCCGGGCAGGTGGATGCCGGGGTCACTTGGGGCCCGCATGATGTGACCGCCGAGGCGCAGGGACTCAAAGTTATCATCCGCAGCCGCTCGTTGCAGCCGGGGCATCCCTGCTGCCGTCTGACGGTCAATGCAAAGGATTTCCAGGAGCGGCCGGAAGTCTGGGAGCGGTTCATCCGCGCCTTTTTGCGGGCGGAGAAGTTTGCCAACGATAACCACGAAAAGACGTTGGACGATATCAGCAAGTATCTGAAGCTGGATCGCGCGTTGATCAAGAAGGCCTATTATGAAGGCTACCTCGACCAAACCTCAGATCCCAACGTGACCGGGATCGTTCGGTTCTGGAAGACGATGCTCAAGAGCGATTTTATCGAGTCCGACAAGGATATCACCAAATTCATTGACACCAAGGTCTATGAAAACGCCCTGAAGCAAGTGGCCAAGGAAAACCCCGGTGACGATTTCTGGAAGAAGCGCCTGGAAACCTTCGCCGAGCGCGACTCAGCAGCCAAGACGGCGGCGCTTAAGCAAGAGGTGCAGGAGATCGTTCTCGCCTCTGCTGGTTCGACCTTAAAGCCCGCTGATTCGGCCAGCGTTGAAGTGCCGAATTGCTGCCGTCAATAAAGTTTGGGTGGCTGGTTCCAAAGCCGCCGTGGCGAGAGGGTTCTCGCTGCGGCGGCTTCCGATTCGCCAATTCCGCAATTATGAACGCATTGGATACTCGATCAACGAATTCCGTTCCAGGCTCCGGCCTCAAGGTGGAATCCCTCCGCTTTGCCTACAATGGAACGCCCGTTCTGCTCGATATCAATCTTGCGATCGCGGAAGGCGAGTTTGTCTGCCTGCTCGGTCCGAGCGGCTGTGGCAAGACCACGCTTCTGCGCCTGCTGGCCGGGTTGGAGACGCTTTCGTCGGGAAATCTATCCTGGAAAGGCCAGCCTATCACCGGGCCGTCGCTGGATCGCGGCGTGGTCTTTCAGGATTACTCCCTTTTCCCATGGATGAGCCTGATCAACAACATCACGCTGGCCCTGGCCAAGTCGCATCCTGAAACAGACAAGAAATGGCGGTTGAACCTGGCCGAGGAATTTCTGGAGATGGTCGGTTTGGCCGACGCCGCGCGAAAGCATCCATTTGAACTTTCCGGCGGCATGCAGCAACGGGTCGCGATTGCGCGCACATTGGCGCTGGGTTCGCCGGTTTTGCTGATGGATGAACCCTTTGGCGCGCTTGATCCCGTGAACCGCGCACGGCTGCAGGACTTGGTGCTGGACGTGTGGTCGAACGCCAGTCCGCGAAAAACGGTGGTCTTTGTCACACACGACATCGAGGAATCGCTCTATCTGGCGGATCGAGTCATCATGCTCGGCTCGTCGCCGGGCAGAATAATCCAGGAACTGCGCGTGCCGTTTGCGCGTCCGCGTTTGCGGCGCACCCTGGCCGGTTCGCCGGAATTCCAGGCGCTGCAAGAGCAGATCGCCGAACGATTCCGCCAGGATACCTTGCAGCGCATCGAAGCTGAATCGGTTGTCAACGGCGACGCGGAGGGCATCTGAATGAAAGCAATCTTGGCTGAATCAAGAATTACCTCCTCGACGAATGTTCCGACCGCCACCCGGCTGCTGGTGAAACAAACGGCCAAACCTTCCGGTGTCCGCCGGAATTTCTGGCTGCGCTTGCAAGGCAAGGAGGGCGCGTTGTTTTTGTTCGGAATCGTGCTGCTCTGGCAATTCGTCAGTTCCTCGATTCATTTTGCGGGCGCATATCTATTCCCCTCGCCCGTGGTGACGCTGAAAGCGTTGTGGGTGTCACTGCCGGAGCTTCTTAAAGGCACATGGTCATCACTGATCGTTCTCGTTCCCGGCTACATGCTGGCGGTTGTGACGGGCATTGTGTGGGGATTGCTGGTAGGCACGATACCCTGACTGCCACCATCGGTATTGCCTCCAACAAACTGCTGGCCAAGATCGCCAGCGACCACAAAAAGCCTGACGGACTCACGGTGATAACCGATCGGGAAAGAGTGTCATTTTTGCGTCCGCTGCCGGTGCGGACGCTGTACGGGGTTGGCAAAGTCACCGAACAGGTACTGAATCGGGCAGGCATCGTCACGGTTGGGGACTTGCAGGATCACCCGGGTGATTTGCGTGCCTTGGTCGGCTCGTTCGGGCCGAAGCTCAAACAGTTTGCGTTCGGCGAGGATGACCGCCCGCTGGAAATCGGGGACGAAATCAAGAGCATCAGCGACGAAGAGACGTTTCTTAAAGACACCGATGATCGGAAGGTGCTACGTACTTGTCTGAAGGAACAGGCGGCGGATATCTCGACACGGCTCAAGCACCGGCGATTGGGGGCGCACACAGTCCAAGTGAAGGTGCGTTACAGTGACTTCGCCACTCTCACGCGCCAGATTTCCGTGGAGGAACCAATTACTGAGGCCGCTGATATTTACCGGCTGGGTTGTTTCCTTTTGGGCCGGGAGAAACTGGTTTCGCGTCCGTTACGGCTGCTGGGGCTTGGCGTGAGCAGTTTGCGCGAGCCGAATGGACAGCAACTGGTACTTCTTAAACGGTGTTATTGCTCTCTCGCGGAATGAAGCAGGGTTGTGTTTTTCAAGTTGTGGCTGCGGCACAATCAGACGCTCGCTGCGCTCGCTCTGCGCGTCGCCCTCCGTCCCTCTCCTCGCTGCGCTCGGTTCGGGTCCGTCGGGCTTCCGCTGGCTGATTGGGCCTGCGCCCTATACTAAATTCATGAGCCGCTTCGCGGCTCATGAATAAGACTTTTTATCGTGGGGCGCTGGCGCGCCCCACGAGGCGGATTTGCTAGGCGCCAGAAGCGCCCGATGAAACACCATTGGTTGCAACTGCGATCACATCCTTGATAGAATCTTTCCAGCGGATCTTCGGGTTGTTCTTCAGCTTCGCCACCAAGGCTAGAATGTTCGAATCGTTCTGTCCCTCACGCAGAGTTTTCTTCGCCACTTCTAGCCGTGCTGCATCCGCTTTCGTCATGCCTCTTGATGACACACCGCGATTGAGTTTGCCGAGCCAGATAGTGTCCGAGACGTAGGGTTCGACGGTTGCCGAGGTGGCCGCTTCATGGAATCCATGGTGGACATGGCGGTCGCCATCGGCAAGCAAACAGGCGGGTTGTGGAGAGGTTTGCCGAACCCGCGTTCAGATCCGTTATTCAGCTGCTGGCGTTTTAGTCTGTGCAGCGGGATCCACTGGGTGGTTGGTCCGCTTAACGGGAGCGAACGTCACCTTGGTTGCCATTTCCGCGCTGTGCTCGTCGCGTAGATGGCCGTATACCCGCATGGCGAGCGCTCCGCCGTCCACATGCCCAAGCCAGCGGCTGACCGTGGGAATATCCACCCCGGACTCAATGCAACGTGTCGCAAAAAGGTGACGCAGATCGTGGTGGGTAATGCGAGTGATTTTCAGTTCCCGGCAGGCGCGGGTGAGCGACTTCTGACATTCATGCACCCGGCAGACCGGTTCCTCAGGAGTTGGATTTGACTCCTTGAGTCGTTCCAGCAGGGATCGCCGGTCGGAGATTATAGGAACCGTCCGGTATTGTTCCGCTGCGCTCGTCGTCCGCTGCTTGGCATTCTTGACTTTGAGGGTTGCTTTTTTCAGGTCGATGTCGTTCCAGGTGACGCCTTTTGCCTCACTCAGGCGGCACCCGGAAAAGGCAAGAAATCGCACGAGGTCGGCGCAATCTTGGGATGCTCTGCCACCACCCTGCTCCAGGTTCTCCAGCAGTTGCTGGAACTGATTGGTTTCCGGGAGTTTGAGTTCCCGCATTTTAACACCCATCCGCTTCACCTTCCGTGCAGGATTGGGATTAAGTTCGCCGCAATCAAAGACATGCCGGAGTGTGGAAAGCGTTTGGTTGAAATAATGTGCGGAATATCCGGAAACGCGAAACCGTGTGGCCCATTCATTGCAGGCAATTTCGCTGATACGGGTCAGCTTTAAATCATCGAGCCCCGGCCAGGTCTTGAGCAACACCTTGAGGCAACCGCGCCGGTATTCCTTGGCGCGGGCTTGCAGATCGTGTCGGGCCTCCAGATCTTGCTCAAACAGGACTCGGGCCTGGGCGAAGGTCGTGGGGGCGTTTTCACTGCGCGGCGCCTTTGAGCGCTGCTCCTTCAAAAAATCACCGAGCCGGAGGAGGGCTTTTGAATAGGCGTCGGTCTTGAGCTTGCGTCGAATCAGCTTGCCGCCAACCTTGACCCGCGCATAATACATCCCTGTGGACATGTATTGCAGCAGGTTTGGACTTTTCGGAAACGACTTCCATTTCCCATCCGGGGAAAGTCGGTGGGCGCGCTCCCTGCCTGTCTTTCGGGCCGGGGCGGACGCTGGTTTTGGCTGCGTTTTCATCGCTCAAATCGTACGGGATACAATCATGGGATACAATACTATTTTTACGGGGTCAAAAGCGATATACAACACGCTTAAAATAAACATCTTGCGCCCGTAGCTCAGTTGGATAGAGCATCTGCCTTCTAAGCAGAGGGTCCCGCGTTCGAGTCGCGGCGGGCGTGCCACTTTCCATTTGCGATTTTACCCGGCAAAGCTGTTCACTGTGGCTCGGGCGGTTTTCCGAATGGGGCCGGAAGCTCGGCGTGGATTTTATGCAGCTTGGTTTCAACGCCCTCCATTCTTTCGCGGAGCAACTTCAATTCCTTCGCCAGTTCCGTTTCGGACACATTCCTGGTTTTGCCCGGGGACAGAAACACGGAGGCAATGTAGGCGGTAAGCGTCCCGAAAAAACCCACGCCAGTGGTCATCAAGACCACGCCAATGATGCGTCCGCCGGTGGTCACCGGAAATTTATCCCCGTTGCCGCCGGTGGTGATGGTCGCCATGGCCCACCAAAGCGCGTCGCTGGCCGTTTTGATGTTCGCCTCGGGCACCGTCTCAACGTTGAGGATGGCAATGGAGGCAAAGATCAGGAGCAGGGCCGTAACCAGGGCCACCGTGCCAAAAATTCCCCGGGCCTCGTTTTTAAAAAGAACATGCAGGATGTATTTCACCGAGCGGGTGCCACGCAGAACCCGGATGAAGCGAATCATCGGCACCACCCGTCCCCACCGGAACACGGTCAGCATGGGAATGCTCGAAATAAAATCTACCCAGCCCCATTTCAAAAACGCCGGCCGGTTTTCCGCCCGGTAAAGGTGATAGAAAAAATCCCCCAGGAAAACGAAACAGATGATGGTGTCCAACGTTCGCAACAAGGCCGAGATTT
>Ga0116120_1001116_pt1 | contig 19460 bp, 15 predicted proteins | sample June2015DPH_11_1_3_FD_89724 | JGI IMG/M metagenome (GOLD analysis project Ga0116120, IMG submission 89724) | Peatland microbial communities from SPRUCE experiment site at the Marcell Experimental Forest, Minnesota, USA - June2015DPH_11_150 | ecosystem: Environmental > Terrestrial > Soil >... | reverse complement strand
GCGTATTTGAATGACTGGCCGGGACGCGCGTGGCGGGATCTGCAGGACACGGCGATTTCCGCGCAGATCCTTTACGGCGCACCGGCAGGGGGGACTTCGCGGCGCCGCAGCATTGATTACTATGACGAAAGCACGTTCATCTGGCTGGAGGCCGATACTATAATCCGCCGCGAAACCCGGGGCAAGAAATCACTCGATGACTTCTGCCGGAAATTTTATGGCGGCGAAAATACCGGACCAAAAGTCGTTTCCTATACGTACGAGGATGTCTTGGCGGGAATGAACGAAGTTTTGCCCTACGACTGGCGGGGATTTTTTGCCGAGCGCCTCAGGTCTCACGGGCCGGGCGCCCCGCTCGGCGGGCTGGAGAATTCCGGCTGGAAAGTGGTGTTTACGGATGTTCCCAACGAACACGTGAAGGCGGAAGAAATCGTCACCCAAGTGGCCGCGTACACCTTTTCGTTGGGCTTTGACGTGCATGCCCCCGGAGGTGATTTGAGCGACCGCATTCTGGACGTGATTCCCGGCTCGCCGGCGGATCAGGCGGGGCTGGCACCTGGAATGCATCTGGTGGCGGTGAACGGCCGGAAGTGGTCGCCGGAAGTATTGCACAGCGCCATCCAGTGGGCGAAAGACCACAATGAACCCATCGAGCTGCTCGCCGAAGGCGCCGATTATTACAGGACCTACCGCATCGAATATCACGGCGGCGAGCGTAATCCGCATCTCGAAGCGATCAACGGGAAGAGCGATGTGCTGGGCGAGATCGCGCGCATGAAAGCAGCTCCGGTCAGCGTACCGAAGACATACTAGTGCCGTTCCGACTATTTGGGCCAAATGACGGTCCAAGCGTCTGCCGCGAACACGAAGAAAGCATTCTCGAAGGGATTTGCTGGAACAAGTTGGAACGGCACTAGGAAATCCTCTGGCGGGAAGGATTGCCGCGGTTGACGCAAAGCTCGCACGCATTGGTGCGCACAATCGGCCGTTGGAGTCTGACGGCTCTGATGGTCAATTCGATTGTCGGCGTCAGCATTTTCAAATTGCCCGCCGATCTGGCCGCGCGGTTGGGTGGCCTCAGCCCGGTAAGCTGCCTGGGCGCGGGCGCGGGAATTCTCATCATTGCAGGATGTATCGCGGAAGTTTCTTCCTACTACGAAGAAACCGGCGGGCTGTATCTTTACGCACGGGACGCCCTGGGGCGCTTCGCGGGGCTGCTGGTCGCCTGGCTGACATGGCTGACGCGCATCGCCGCTCCGGCCGCGGCAGCGAATCTTTTCTGCACCTTCGCGGCGCAGTTTTTCCCCGCATTGGGAGCGCGCCTGGGCGAGCTGCTCCTTCTGGGAGTATTGATCGGCCATCTGGCATTGCTGAACTACATCGGCGTAAAGACCGGGAAAAACGTCAGCAACTTTTTCACCGCGATCAAGGTGGGGTTCTTGCTGTTCTTCGCGATGGCGGCGCTGCTCGCTCTGGCGATCAAGCCGGAACTTCGCGTGGCGATTGTGTTTCCCGCTGTTTCCGCGAAAAGCTGGTTTGAGGCCATGCTGCTGCTCGTTTATGCCTACGGCGGCTTTGAGGGCGCGCTGTTTGTCGGCGGCGAAACGACTAATCCCAAACGCGACACGCCTATCGCCCTGCTGACGGCGCTCGCCGTGGTTTGTGTAATCTACACGGCAGTGCAGTTCGCCGTCGTGGCCATCTTGCCGAACGCAGGCGCGTCCCCGCGCCCCCTTGCTGATGCCGCGCAGCGATTCTTGGGACCCGCGGGCGGAATCGCGATCGCGCTGGCGGCGCTGGTTTCCGCGTACGGCTATTTGAGCGCGAACCTGTTGCATGCGCCACGCGTCACCTTTGCTCTCGCCGAGCAGGGCGATTTCCCCGCGTTCCTGGGCGCGGTTCATCCAAGATATAGAACGCCCTATGTTTCTATTTTTCTATACGCCGTTTTAGTTGTCGCGTTCGCGGCACTGGGAGATTTCGAGTGGAACGCCATCCTATCGGCGGTCTCGCGCCTGGCGGTCTATGGCGCGATGGCAGTGGCAGTGCCCCTCTTGCGGCGGCGCAGAGATCGCCAGGCGCAATTCGTTCTCCCTTGGCCATATCTTTTCGCGGGACTCGGTCTGATCTTTTCTCTGCTGCTGCTAACACAGATGGGCAAAGGCGAATTTGTAATTGTAGGAGCGACGTGCGTGGTGGCACTCGCAAACTGGCTAGTGGTGCGGAGGTGATTTCATGACAAAAACGCGTACTGGCGATGCCTTCATGCCCGCGGATGATTACGGCCGGGCTATGCCGAAATTCAGCGTTAATCTGCTCGTGCGAAGCGTGGAAAAATCGCTGCCGTTTTACCGAGACATCCTTGGAGCGACGGTGCGCTACGCCGATGGCGATTTTGCAGCATTGGCGCTGCTGGGTATCGACTTCATGCTCCATGCGGACCACACTTACGATCATCATCCGCTTTACCAGCGATTACGGGACGCAGCGCCGCGCGGAACCGGAGCGGAATTGCGTGTGCTCGGCATTGATCCCGATGCAGTGGAAGCGCGAGCGAGGGCCGCGGGCATTACGATATTGCAGCCCGCGCAGGATTTTCCGCATGGCTGGCGCGACATCATGCTTGTGGATCCTGATGGGTACATCTGGGCCGTGGGCTTGCCGACTGCCAGAGGGAAATGATCAATCAGAAGCGAATCACCCACCTTGGATTCGCCGTGCAATCGTGACATCATGCACTGTTTTGGGGATTGTTGGGGAAATCGCTGTACGGGTGGAGGCACAATGAGAAATCGCATAGCAATGCGCAGTGGAATTTTGGGCATCGCGCTGGGCATAGCTTTGGCCGCACATGCACAGGCGCAAGCACCCGCGAAGCACGCGATCACGTTTGACGACCTGATCAAAATGCATCGCGTCTCGGGATCGCAGATCTCGCGCGACGGCAGATGGGTGGCCTACGCGGTGTCCACGCCGGACATGGAGTTAAACCGCGGCGTCAGCAATATCTGGCTCATTCCCGCGGCGGGCGGCGAAGCCATTCAAGTGACCCAGGGCGGCCGCGACACTTCTCCCGCTTGGTCCCCTGATGGCAAGATGCTGGCGTTTCTTTCCGCGCGCGACGGCACTTCCCAGATCTATCTGCTCTCGATGGAAGGCGGCGAAGCGAGAAAACTAACGCAGCTTTCGACGGGAGCCGATCTGTTTAAATGGGCGCCGGATGGGAAGAGCATCGCCTTCACGTCGCCTGTGTATGTGGGCTGCAAAGACGACGCGTGCAACGCCAAGCGCGATGAAGAAAAAGAAAAGAGCAAAGTAAAAGCGCACATTTATGACCACCTTCTCTACCGCCACTGGGATCACTGGTCCGAAGGCAAGCGCAGCCACCTTTTCGTAATGCCAGCCGACGGCAGTTCGCCCGCGCGCGATCTTACGCCGGAAGCGGACTACGATATTCCGCCGGACGAGCGAGGCGCTCCCAGCGACGTCAATTTTTCGCCCGACAGCAAGGAAATTTGTTACACGACGGTAACGGACAAAGTGGAGGCGATCAGCACGAATGCCGACCTGTTCGTCGTGTCCGCCTCCGGTGGCGAAGCGAAGCGCATCACTTCCAATCCCGGGTTCGATGGGAATCCCGTGTATTCGCCGGATGGACGTGCGATCGCCTACCATGCGCAATTGACTGCGGGATATGAGGCCGACCGGTGGCGCGTCATGCTGTACGACCGCCAGACGGGCAAGAGCGCGGATCTCACAGCCGGTTTCGACCGCAGCGCGAACGATTTGGCATGGTCGCCGGACAGCAAAACCATTTACTTCACCGCGGAAAATGAGACTCTCCAGCCGATTTATGCCCTAGAGGCGCGCGCCGGCGCGGCGCCGAAGAAACTGCTCGATGGTTATAACGGCGCATTCTCCTTCAACGGCGACGCGACCGTTTTGGTGACGGAGCGGACCAGCTTGACTTCACCCTCGGAATTATTTGTCGCCGCGGGCGATGGCAGCGGCCTGAAGCAATTGACGCATCACAACGACGCCATCCTCGCGCAAGTGGAAATGAATGCGCCGGAGAGCTTCTGGTTTGAAGGGGCCGAGGGGACGAAAGTGGAGGCGATGGTGGTGCGGCCCCCTGGATTTTCGCCCGCGAAGAAATACCCGATGCTCGTGCTGCTGCACGGCGGGCCGCAGTCCATGTGGGAAAACGCGTGGGGCTACCGCTGGAATGAGCAAGTGTTCTCGGCTGCGGGCTACGTTACGCTGATGATCAATCGCCGGGGCTCCACGAGCTATGGGCAGAAATTCACGGACGAGATTACCAACGATTGGGGAGGGAAAGCATACGTTGACATAATGAAGGGAGTGGACGCATCAATCGCGAAGTATCCCTTCATTGACAAAACGAGGTTGGCCGCAGCGGGCGGCTCCTACGGCGGATACATGGCGGACTGGCTGGCGACGCACACGGAACGGTTCAAGGCGATCGTGAGCCATGCGGGCGTGTACGACCAAGTGTCCATGTACGCGACCGAAGAGCTGTGGTTTGGAGAGCACGACATGCAAGGTACGCCGTGGACGGCGCCGGAGAATTACAAGAAGTGGTCACCGTCTACCTACGCCGCGGAGCTCGGCAAGTACAAGACGCCGACGCTGGTGGTGGCAGGCGAACGGGATTACCGTGTGCCCTACACGCAGTCCCTGGAATTCTTCAGCGCGTTGCAGCGCCAGGGCGTGCCCTCCAAGCTTTTGATCTTCCCGGATGAAGGACACTGGGTGCTGAAACCGCAGAACAGCCAGCTCTGGTACAAGACGTTCCTCGATTGGTTGGCGACCTACGTGAAGTAGTCGCGAGGGAGGAGCGAAGCCGCAGGGGCAGCGAAGGCGCCCGCCTCAGCCCTTCGCAGCTCAAAGTGAAAAGGCCGCCGCTAGCGAGGCAAGGTGAATCCAAGAGCTGATCCGAGGATCTGCCACTACGTCCTGTAGAGAAAACACACTTGCGGAGTTGCTTGCGACGTTAAAGCGGCGGCAAGCCGCCGCACTCCAAAATGCTCGGCCATGACTACCAACTGTCGCGCAAACGCGGTTAAATCTCCGCGAGTTTCCGCAGTGCGCGCCGCAGAAATCGAAACAGGTGATACAGAAGGAAGAGCGATACGCCGAAAAGCACGCTCACCACGATGATCGCGGCCGTGGGATGCGCCGTCGCGAACCAGATCAGCCAGACCGCCAGGAGATCTTCTCCAAAACTGAGCGCCCAATTGCTGAAAGGTTCCGGGCTCATGTTCACGGCAGCACGCGCGCTGGCCTTGGTGCCGTGGGAGGTAAGCGCGATGCCTCCCGCAAGCAGCGCCGCTCCCCAACGCCAGACGTCGGGGGCCGCTGCGGTCGCGCCGAACGCCAGGAGTGCCGCAGCCGGCGGCCGGATGAATGTATGAACGGCCTGCCAGATCGAATCGATATAAGGAACCTTGTCCGCCAGGAATTCCAGCAAATAAAGGACCGCCGCGATTCCCAGCACCACGGGATGCGAGAGGATGCGGAGGTGCTCGGGCAGTTGAATGACGCCAAAGCGCTGGAGCAATCCCAGAGTCGCGACGGTGGCATAGAGATTCAGGCCGGAGGAAAAGCCGGCGCCAAGGACCAGGCTAAGGGTTTCGAGAGGGTTCATGGCCTTTCATCACGCGGGATCTGTCCATCGGGGAATATCTTAACTTGGAATCCGAAGTTGCAGAGAGATTCATCGCACAGAAAACGTGCGATGAAAAACCGTGCCTCCGCTCCGGGACGGCCAAAAGCGTCGTCCCTCCGGTCGGAATGACAAGTTTTGGGTGATAGGCGATGAGGGAAATCGGCACACAAAGCGAACGCCCCGGCCGTGACCGGGGCGTTCGGGAAAGCTAGGATAGCGGGAGGCTACGAGCTACTGGCTCGACAGCATCAGCCGCGTCCAGCCGGTGGTGTTGACGTCGCGGAACAGCGGCGTGCGCGGCGGCAGTTTGATCGGGTCCAGGAAGTCTGTATCGAAGTTGTAGCCACGAGATGGCGGGCTGTAAACGGTAGTGCAGCACTTGTAAGTGCCGTTGGCCTGCCGGCTGTAGTATAGCTGGACGATAGAACCCTTGTAGTAGAGGGACTGTCCACCCCAGTCCTCGAGGTAGCGCAGGAAGTTGTGCACACCGCCGTTGGTGCCGAAGTCCTGTGGGACTGTGGCGCTGGTGGTGCCGCCGGGCAACGGAAAAGTGCCCGCAACACCGGCCAGGATGGCCATGCGGTAGTAACTGGTGACGGCAGTGCGGTTTGATGGGCACGACGTGTCGTCACCGCAATAGGGTGTGCTGAAGGAATTGACATCATTCCAGTTATTGGAAAGGAGGGAGACGGCGTCCGCAGATATGGAAGAAGCCACGTAGGGGTCAGTCCAGTTGGAGCCACCCCCAGCCGAATTCGTGTTGTAGTCGCCTTGGACATAGACGGGGTTTTCCGTGGCAATCGCCAAGCCGCAATTCTGACCACCAGGGCATGCACCCAAGGCGGTCAGGTTGTTGGCGTTGACGATCTTGACGGCGCGACGGAAGAAGAGCGGCGGGTTTTCCCGCGGGGCGTTGGGGTGGGCCGCAACCAACATGGGCCAAATGTTGTCAGTGGTAGAGTAGGAGGGAACACTGGCACAGTTGTCGTTCGTCAGGAGGCCAGTGCCGGAGAGCCCCGCGAAAATGCCTAACCTGCCGGGGTTCGTGGCTGAGTTGGTTACGTTAGCGAGCGTATCGCCCGCATCATGGATATACTTTTGGCTTGCGCCGTAGTAGTAGAGTGATCCCAAGAACGTATTATCGGCGTTTTCGTCTTCTCCCGTATCGAGGGTCTTGTTGGGGCAGCCGTTTGTGACGTCGGTGGAAGCGTTGACGATATCCGTCCAACCATATTCGCCCGTTTCATGTGTGCTGTAGGAAAGCGGAGGCCAGCCGCCGGAGATCGTCTGGACGGTAGAGTCTTCGTAATTTCCGCGGCGGTCAGAGATATAGAGCACGAAATTGTTCGTGGCGTAGTTGGGATCCTTGGTGCCTTGGCCGCTAGTGACGACGGTGCCGATCTTGCCGGCAAACCAGTTGGCCAGGTTCTTGCCGTCGATTTCGATATAGCTCATCGCGCCGTTCAGCGTCGGCCGGTTTGCAGCAGACATGGTGTCTTCGCGAAGCTCGCCCTCGCGCGTATCGAAGAGGACGTTCGGCCAGAAGTCCTGAGGGTAAGGAACCCATGTTCCTTCGAGGGTTTTCGTGGTTGGATCCACGCCGCAAACCACATTGATCGGAGCCTGGGAAGGCACGTTTTTGCCGGGGTTGCTGGATTTCAAAGCGCCGGTGACCACATAACTGGGCCACAACGAGCTGGGATTGTCGCGGATGCGTTCCAGACGGATGATGGCGTTGGGATGAGGGTCCATGCAGCTTTTTGCTGCACCGGGTGTGGAAACGGCAGTCATCGTACCATTTGCCCAATACGCGGAAGCATTCTGCGGGCCAATCTGAGTGGTGTTGGACGGCGGGTTGGGGATGGCCCAAACGCCGGCTAGTGGCGATCCCGGCGCCATTGCTGCATTCGTACCAGGCCATTGCGGATTGAGCGTTGCTCCGTCCAGGGATTGTGGGACCGGGTTGATGTTACGCCCGACGTATCCGTAGCCGAGGATTTCCGCGGTCACGTCTTTCCAAGTGCCACAGGCAGTGCCGTTGCCGTAGCTGGTTTGCTCTTCAATCTTTATGAAGCCTTTAATGATGGGGAATCCAGTTGGCAGCCAATATCCGTCCACCGGCGTCGTCGTGTTGTAGGCGCCTCCGACTCCGCCGGCCGCGCCGGATGTAGCCAAAGGAAGCGCCCCCGCACCAGTGGTGTTCTTGGCCAGGTTGGTGTATATCGCTTGCAAGGTGCCCCCGGCGGTAGCCCAGTTGGTTACTGGAGTGGCGGTCATCAGGCTCAGGTCAAAGGGGGCCGTGCCGCCATCAATGCACGGCAGATTCGTGATGTCCGCCGCGTTGTCCGACAGCAGAATCCTCAGGCTGGCTTGACTATAATAGCGCTCCGCTGTAACGGTCATGGATTCACCGCCCAAGGCGCGGCGATTCAGGTCCACAGCCTGCGTGGCGCCGTTTCCAAGAAGGGCAACGGCAAGGTTAAGCTGTTGCGCGCCCGTTTGATGCGTAGGGTCCTTGCTGCCTTTCCCATCGATCAGGTTGTGATTGTAATCGGCGGGGCTGGGGCCCGTGGAGATCGTGGGCCACGATGAATTCCCTGACCCTGTCAGTGGGTTGTAGCTTCCCTCGCTCATGGCGAGGGTCCGGTAGCTGCCGCTTCCGGGATTCGTGGTGATGCTCACTGTTCCCGTGTAATTAGTTGACGTGGAAAGGCCGTTCGAGAGAGTGGTGCGAATGACATCCTTGTACGCATCCACCTTATCGGACATAGTGAGCGTGCTTCCATTCCCCTCCGCGAGGTAAATATTCCCATTCGAGTGGGTGCGCCCGCCAAATTTGAAGTCAGGCCCCGCGAAGAAGCCGCAGTCCACACCACAGAAAATACCGAACGAAAATGCCCCAATGCCCACCGCCTGCGTGGTGCGCTGGAGTTTTACTTCGCGACCCGCGGTCGTTCGAGCGTTGACCGTGAGGGTGTATTCGGTAACCAAAGCCGGCAAACCTTGATAGGGGCCAATTTTGACTGTTGAGGTTGTGGGGATAGGGTTTCCGTTGGAATCGTAGGTGGTGGTGGAAGGCAGAGCGACTGTGTAGCCTGTTTGGCCGCTACCGGTCATGAACGTGATTCCCGAGATGACGGGCGGGGGAGGAGTGGTTTGCAGGGCGTTGATCTGCGCCATGGTCGGCGCATAGGTCTCCGCAAACAAGTTCCCCAGGTTTGCGGTCAACTGTTCCATGCCCGCTTCCGCGCCATAGAAGGCCGAGACGTCGTCGTTATTGGAACCCGCCAACTGCTGGTTCGAGATCAGCAGTATGCAGAAGCCAACCAGGAGGCTGGACATCAAGAACAGCAGGAGGAGCGCCGTGATGAGCGCTACGCCCGCGTCTTGGCGAGAGCGAAAAGACTTTTGATGGTGCTTTGTTTGCATTGCCAGCTCCTCTTAGAAGTAACGATCGACGTAGGCCAGGCTGCGGAGGCTGACCTGCGTCATCAAGTTATTCCGCGCATAAGTAGTGTTATTGCCCTGATGGACGGTGTAGCTTGACCGGGCCCCCAGATAGACATTGACCGAACGTATCTGCGATTCCGAATTGCCGGTGGGAACGGTGGGTTGATTCGAAGGATTGGTGATGCCGTCCACGAAGTTGTACGTGAATTGCAAATTCTCGAGGGTCTCGCCGACGACCACCGGGGGGTACATGTTGACCTGCCGGATGAGCCGGACGAACGGAGGACTGCTCACGTTGTCGAGGTAGTAGGAGATCATCCAGACGCGGGTGGCCAGCACCGAAGGAAAACAGGAGTTCGCCCCACCGCAGGTGCTGGAGGTCTCCAACTGCTTGACTGTGCCACCGGGATCCGAGCGCCCATTCAATCCAAAGGGGTCACCCGCAGCGAAGGTTAAGGTATTGCTTGCCAGCGAAACACCCGTGACGCAAACCAGGGTGTTGCTCGAATTCTCCAACAGGATGAGGTCGCCGACCTGAACCGTGATGCCGGCGGTTGTCAGATTGATGCAGGCGGGATCAAATTTGACTGTAAGGGTGGTGCCGGCCAAACTTATTGATCCATTGGGGCATTTGGCCGCGTCATAAACGGGAAGGTTGTCGAGCTTTAGAGAATTGTCCTGATACAGCATGGTGATTTCGTCGGTTATGCCGTTCGGGCTCGGATTCGACGCGGTGCCAGCAGCAGCGTCCGGAGAGGTAAGAGCGGGCCCCAGGGAATTGCCAGGCTCCACGGCGGGTATGGTGGCATTGCACGCGGGAAAGGTCGTGGTCCCGCCCAACACGGGACGATTGATCAGTGCCGTGGTTCCACAACCAGAACTATTCGGGGTGAAGGGGATGTAGATGCCCCCGACGGGAATGCCTGCGCCCGCTTGCTGGAGATCCTGTTGAATCAGGTTTAATCCAGCCCGCAGATTGTCCGTCATATCCGCCGCCTGGACGACGACCTGGTTGGAATAGGTGGCATCGCGGAACACTTGGACGGCAGCATAGAGCAGGATCAGGGTGACGGCCATGGCGATCATCAATTCGATCAGCGTAAAGCCCGCGATTTTCTTGATTGACTGGAGTTTCATCGTAGACCTCACGAATAATTGGAAATGTAGCTGACGAGCACGTATTGGGAGGACTGTCCCTGAGATGTCCATTTGATTGTGATGGTGATTTGATTCAGGTTAGGCGTGCTCGCTGTAGGAGCGATCACAATTGTGCGCGTCATCCACGGGTTCAGATTGATTACGACGTCATCGGCAGTTCCGAAAACGCCGTCGGGGCCCGGGCCGGTCACGATCACGTCGGGAGTGGTGGTATCGTCGTCTTCCGTGCCAAACAGGCCGTCTGGCCCTGACGCGCAAAGGGGTTGCGGACCGTCCTTAAAAACTCCGCCTTTGCTCACGTTGGCAATTTGCGCCCAGTTAAGGACCTTGGTGTCGCGCGCGGTAAAGATCGTCTCCAAAGCCTCCTGCGCCTTTTGTTGCGCGATGTACTGAATCTGGGTCTGGTAGGAAGCCCGGAGACCCTGGGTGAAAACAGAAACGAGGGAGAGGACGCCGAAGGCCAGGACAGCCATGGCAATCATCACCTCGATCAAGCTGAACCCTTTTTGTGTGCGAACTCTGCGGCCTCTTTGCATGGTATAACTCCCTATTCCGTCCAAGCGGGCGTTCCGCCGGTGTAGCTGTAAGAGCGAACGCGGCCAGTGCCACCCATGATGGTCACTGCGCGAGCCGTGGCTGGCTGACTTGGAATGCCCAGGAAGATCGTCCCGTTCAGCGTGTTGACCTTGGTGCTATCCGTAAACTGGCCCTGGGAATTGAATTCCATGTAAACGGGGCCGCCACTGACACCCGCGATACAAACTCCATAATTGCCGGCGCAGGTGCCAAAACCCATCGGGGTATCCGATTCACCGGCCTCCGAGGTAAATTGGACTTTCGTAGGAAGCGGCATGGTGATGGCAGTCTTATTTACTTCGGCGCTCCCAGCGTAAGTGCCAGCAAGTACCTGGTATGTAATGCTTGGGGTGGTAGCCGAGGTGTTGAACGTAATTTGGACGTCGCGGCGTTGGCTGATGGCCAACTGCCGGGCGACGCGCAGCTGGCTTCTGACGATGTCCATGGCGGAGTTCGCCTGATAGCTCGACATGGTGCCGAAACTCTTGAAGATGGTAATGCTAGCTAAAATGAACATGATGCCGAGTACGATAAGGCCTTCCAGGAGAGAGAAGCCCTGCTCGGTTCTATTTTTGTGACTCATGGGCGACTCCCTTTCGCTAAAACATTCGTCCCCGAAATGGCGGTATCGACAGATTGCCAGGTGTTTCCCGGCGCCCTTCCCCAGCCATTTGCTGGGTTAAGGGGCAATCACGCCAACCTGCGGCGCTGGCTACACCCGCCCCGTCGATACTGGGACCTAACTAGTGATAACTCACCGAAGTGTGAGCCAGCAACTGGACGAAGGTACTGCTTTGGAGCAGTGGGGGTGCACCCGTCCGCGCTTCCTAGCGGGACAGTTACTGAGGTTTGGGTGCATGAGAACAAACTCACATGGGCAAGAAATCGCCACGTTTTCGTCTAAGCGATTGTTTCGCAAGGAAATGCGCGGCATCCAACGGCTTTGCAGAGGGACTTTCAGGAGAATCTCGCAGCATGCCCTTGGCGGTAAGTTTGGCGAAGGGTCCAATCGCGATAGTACTTTCGTTGTTGCCGTTCTGACACCGCTCAGCGAAGAAATGCGACAATTCTAGGTCGATTACAGCTTGACGAGATACCCGAAGCACAGGCTTCGAGCCGATGGCGAAGAAGGGTGCGGGGGGTTGAAGCTGTTGAGTGAGTTTCCGCAATTCGGACACGATAGGCAGATTCTGGCCTTCCGCTAGGCTGCTGCCAGACGGCTTTGCCCGAAGCTACAAGCCGCCATCCAATAGAGACTCTGACTTTGGCTGCTGCCTGGGCCACGTTTTTACCTCACGAGCAGCACCACACGTCGCCAGCGACAGGTTCGGTAGTGTTTCGGTCCCCATTCCCCGCGCGCCCATCGTGCAAGATTCCCCTGACGAAGTCGAGCAGTTTGTAGCGTAAGCGTTTGTAATATGAGAAATTATGGAGAGAGCGCCCGTAGCTCAGCTGGACAGAGCAGCGGACTTCTAATCCGCGGGTCGGGAGTTCGAATCTCCCCGGGCGCGCCATTCCTCTGTTTGCACTCGTTGGAAGATCAGATCAGGTGGCTTTCCGTGATGCCTGTCCCGATTGCGGGGCAGAGGGGGCCTATCTGGACTTCGCTCCAGGATTCGCGCTTCAAGGATTGGCAGAGGCGTCGATCAACGGCAGCTAGCGGTAAGAATGACGCCTCGCTGGCTGGACTAATTACTCGACCTGGTCACACCCACGCCGACTTTTCTGAGGATGTCTTCCATCAGGCACCATTTTGTGAAGCCCGATTGCAGCAGGTTCGCGCCAACGAACGCGGTGAACCAATACCAGTTGTGATTCACCCACGTTCCCAGCGCCAGCGACACCAACACAATTGTCCCCGCGATAATCCGGATGTATCTCTCCATTGTCATTTGCCACCTCGCTCACTCATGTAATAAAGAACTGGGACCGCCATACGCGAAAGAAACGTCGACGCCACCTCTCCCGCCATCAGCGAAATCGCCAGTCCCTGAAAAATCGGATCAAAAAGAATGACTCCCGCGCCCACGACAACCGCTGCCGCCGTTAGCAACATCGGCCGGAACCTCACCGCACCGGCATCTACTACAGCTTCCTCCAGAGGCATGCCCTGTTCGCGCCGCAGTTTGATGAAGTCCACAAGGATGATCGAATTCCGGACAATAATTCCTGCGCCCGCGATGAATCCAATCATGGACGTCGCCGTGAAGAACGCGCCCATCGCCGCATGAGCCGGCAAGATGCCCACAAGCGTCAGCGGAATCGGCGCCATGATCACCAGCGGCGTCTTGAAGGACTTAAACCACCCGACCACCAGCACGTAGATCAGAACTAATACCGCCACGAACGCCAATCCCAAATCGCGAAACACTTCATAGGTGATGTGCCACTCGCCATCCCACTTGACGGCGAGCTTCTTCGCATCGGGCGGCTGAATGGCTGTGAATTGCTGGATCCCGTAGCCTTCGGGAAGTTTCAACGCGCCAATCTTTCTTCCGAGCGTGCCAATTGCATACACAGGGCTCTCTTCGTCGCCGGCCACATCTGCGGTCACGTAAACCACCTCGCGCTGATTCTTCCGGTAGACGTTCTTGTCGATCGTTCCTTCCTGCACTTTTGCCAATTCGCCGAGCGGCACCATCGCGCCATCCGGAGCATTCAGGTACACGCCGCGCAACGCTTCGACGCTCGAACGGCTCTCGCGCGAAAATTGCACGCGAATCGGCACATCCTCGCGTTCACTGGGCACGTGCATCAGCCCCACTTGTGCGCCTCCCAAGGCCATCGCTACCGAATGCGACACTTCGGCCGGCGAAATGCCCCGCAGCGCGGCCTTGTCTTGCTGCACTTGAAAATCCAGCTTCTTTTGGTCCGCGACGACGTACCAGTCCACATCCACGACCCCCGGTGTCTCCTCGAAAACCTTACGGATCTGCCGCGCCAATTCGATCTGCCGCCGATAATCCGGCCCATACACTTCCGCCACCAGCGTTGAAACAACCGGAGGTCCTGGCGGAACTTCCGCCACCTTCACGCGTGCATTCCATTTCTTCGCGGCCTCCTGGATGGGGCCGCGCATCTCCTTCGCAATTTCGTGGCTTTGGCGCTTGCGATCATCTACCGATCGCAAATTGACCTGAATGTCGCCTTGATTGGCGCCCCGACGGAGGTAGTAGTGCCGTACCAACCCATTGAAGTTGTATGGCCCGGAGGTTCCAGAATAGATCTGGTAGTTCAAAACTTCCGGCTGTGTGTGCAGGTACGACCCGATTTCCTGCTCCACCGCGAGGGTGCATTCGAGGGGTGTGCCCTCCGGCATATCCACGACCACCTGGAACTCGCTCTTGTTGTCAAACGGCAACATCTTCACGCGAACGGCCTTGAAGGCAACAAGAGAGCAGGCCAGCAACAGCAGCACGACAACCGTTGCCAGGAACGCCCAACGCTTCCGAGCATTCTGAACTAGCCCGCCCATCCACTTGCGGTAGAATTTCGTCGTTTTGCCTTCTGTCTCACCTTCGGCATGTTTTGCGGTATGTCCGCGCAATAATCTCAGCGCGGCCCACGGCGAAACGACAAATGCGACCATCAGCGAAAACAACATGGCTGCGGAGGCCCCCACAGGAATGGGCCGCATGTAGGGACCCATCAGCCCGCGCACAAACGCCATTGGCAGAATCGCGGCAATCACCGCAAAGGTTGCCAAGATCGTCGGATTGCCGACCTCATCGACCGCTTCGACCGCAACATCACTCCACGACCTGCCCTGATTCCCCGGCAATCGAAAATGCCGCACGATGTTTTCAACCACCACAATGGCGTCGTCCACCAGGATGCCGATGGAGAAGATGAGCGCGAACAGCGTCACGCGGTTCAATGTGTAGCCGTAGGCGTAAAAGATGAACAGTGTGAGCGCCAACGTTACTGGAATGGCCAGCAGAACGACGCCCGCTTCCCGCCAGCCCAATGCCAAGCCAACCAGAAGCGTCACCGAAATAGTTGCGAGGAAGAGATGCTTCAGGAGTTCGTCCGACTTGTGTTTGGCTGTTTGCCCATAGTTTCGCGTGACAGTCACTTGTACGTCGTTCGGGACCACATAGCCGCGCAGCGAATCCACTTTCGCCAGCACATCCTGCGATACATCAGTTGCGTTCGCCCCTTTGCGTTTCGCCACCGCCAGGGTTACCGCTGGGTAGGTCCCGCCGGGTCCGGCCTCGGCTCCGCCTGTTCCGAAATATACGTAGTCCCCTGGCTCCTCCGGCCCGTCCGTGACGCTTGCCACGTCGCCGAGGTAAACCGGGCGGCCTCCTTGGACCGTCACCACAATCCTTCGCGCTTCTTCGGCAGTTCGCAGAAAGGTTCCCGCTTCCACCACGAATTCCTGATTTTCCTCGGCAAACGATCCGGCCTGAAGGCGCTGGTTGCTCGTCTCAAGCGCCCGCGCGATCATCAGTGGGCCCAGGCGGTACGCCGCCAGCTTCTGCGCATCCACCGTGACCTTCAGTTCGCGTTTCTGGCCTCCGAGAAGCGTCGTTTCCGATACGTTTTCAACCTGTTTCACGCTCTGTTGCACTTCCGCCGCGATTCGGCGCAGCGCAGCCCCGTCGTAGTTCTTTCCCCAAAACGTCATTGCCAGCACGGGAACATCATCGATCGAGCGCACCTTGATCAGCGGCTGGTTCGCGCCCTGCGGGATTCGGTCGAAATTCGAGAAGAGCTTGTTGTAGGTGCGAACGATCGCGTCCTCTTCTTTGATTCCCACGTAAAAACGCACAATCACCAGCGCGCCGCCCGGCTGGCTGGTCGAATAGAGGTACTCGACGCCGGGGATTTCGTGTAACAGCCGCTCCATGGGAATCGTCACGCGCTGCTCGACTTCCTGCGCTGATGCTCCCGGCATGTTCACAAACACGTCGAGCATGGGCACGACGATCTGCGGTTCTTCTTCACGCGGGGTTTGCCAGATGCTGAAGACTCCCAACAGCAACGCCGCCGCGATCACTAGCGGCGTGAGAGGGGAATCGATGAAACCGCGCGCGATTTTTCCTGCCAGCCCTCGCTTCACGGGCGCTTCTCCCCGCCGGTCGGCGCTCCGCCAGTCTTCTTTCCATCCAGCTCCTGGCTGCCCGGGTTCAGCACCACCACATCTCCGTCAGTCAGTCCCGACAACAGTTCGACCCGCTCTCCCGTGCTTTTTCCAAGGGTCACGACGCGCCAGTGCATCAGACCTGCATCATCCACAACATAGATCCCCCGCAGTTGCCCTCTGCTCACGAGAGCATCTCTTGGTATCATCACGGCAGGCTTCTCTCCCCGCGCAAAGTACGCTCGGCCAAACATCCCCGACTGCACTCCTGTTTCCTTCGGTAAGTCCACACGCGCCTTCAACGTGTGCGATGTCGCATCCGCCCCAGCCTCAATCTCAGCCACCTTGCCCGCCAGAGACTTTTCCGCCAAGCCATCCAACTGCACGCGCGCCACGTCATTTTTCTTAACCGTGTTCAGAGCTTCGGCCGGGAGCGTGGCCTCCAGTTGATAGCGCGAGGTGTCCTCCACCACAAACAGCGGCATTCCCGGCGATACCAACGATCCCGGCTCCACAGTCCGTCGAAGCACTCGCCCATCGAACGGCGCCACGATGCGCGCATAACTCGCCACGCTTTCCGCTGCGTGCATTTCGGATTCAGCTTGTGCCACACCCGCTTCCGACTGACTTAACGCCGCCTTTGCTTGTTCAAGATTTGCCTGCGCGGCTTGCTGTTTCGCGGCAACTTCGTCGAATTCCTGGGGGCTTACGGACTTCTGTTCCTTCAGGTAGGCATACCGGTCGTAGGTTTTCTTCATGACATCGGCCTGCGCTTGTGCCGCCGCGACCGCATTCCTTGCCTGCGCTACAGCGGCAGTTGCCCCGCGCGAAGCTGCCTGTGCTGCATTCCGCCTCGACACCATTTCTCGTTCATCCAATTGCGCGAGCACTTGTCCGCGCTTCACGTTATCGCCTTCGCGAACCGCAACCTGTAGTACCGTCCCCATGGTTCTCGCCGCCAGTTGCGCTGTGGACACTGCAATTACACTTCCCGGAGCTTCCAACTCGTCCGCTACGTTCTGCAGCCGTATTTTTTGCACGTGCAAACCCTGGATGATTTCAGCCTTTTGTGGGCCGGTTTCATTTCCTCCACCGCATCCTGCGGCAAGCATTCCAGTGGCGATTAGAACGAAACGCATTTGTTGCCACATCCTCTTTCCCTCACTCTCCGTCAAGCTCATGGTTTACCCGCTCCTGTAATAAGCGCCGACTCCGGCGTCAGCACACCCGCGGCCCGCTCCAGTTGCGCCCCTGCCACTTGCCAGTCCTGCAGCGCCGCCAAATATCCCGTCGCCGCATCGAGCTGTGCCGTCTGTGAACGCAACAATTCCGTAACGGTTGTCAGTCCGGCTTCGTACCTGTTTTGCACAATTCGCAGACTCTCTTTTGCTTGGTCTGCTGCGTCGCGCGCTGCCGCTGCTCGTTGTGCCGCGGCATTCCCGTCCAGATACGCCTTGCGCACTTCCATCTGCACGCCCGAACGGAACCATTCCACCCTGTGTTTCGCCTTGTTTTCCTTCGCGACAGCCTCCGCAACCCGCGCCTTTTGCGCACCACCGGCAAAGATGTTGAAGTCGAGTCGCGCACCTGCGGTCCAGTTCGTTCCCGAAGGGCCGCCAAGGGCCATCGCATCGCGCTCCGTACTCCCAAACAATCCGACTATTGGCCCGAACTCCGCTTTAGCCGCTTTCCTCTCATCGCCCATTGCTGTCTCCTGTAATTGGGCTGCGCGAAGGCCAGGCCTTTGCTCCAGAGCAATATGAATCCACTCCTCAATGGTTTTCGCAGGCATTCCTGGCTCGACCAAAGTCTCTGCAGGCTCCGCCGGTGCGTCCAGCGCCGTTCCCATCTCCCGCGCCAGTTGCATCTTCGCGAGCGCCAGATCGTTCTGCGCCCGGATTTGACGGTCCTTCATCTGCGAAACAAAAACCTTCGCGCTGAGCAAGTCCGAATCCACCAGCAATCCTGCCTTGTGCATCGTCTCCATGCGCTGCGCGCTCGCTTCCGCTGTCTTTACCGCCTCCTCTGCGGCTTTCGCGTTTTCCTTCGATACCAGCACGCCGTAGTACGCGCGCACAATCTCCAGAATCAGATCCTGCCGCGCCTGTTCCGTCTCAAAGTCGGCCGCGGTCACCAGGCGTTTCGCGCTGCGCTGATGAAACAGGGTTTGCCCCGAATCGAACAGCCTCCACTTGCCATCAAGCCGGGTTTGAAAGTTGTCTAACGGGGTTGGTGTGTTCAGCATGTTCAAGGCAAAATCCGTCGCCGAAAATTGCCGCTGCGTCAGCTTGGTTCCGAACACATATACCGGGTTATTTCCGCGCGTGAAGTCCTGGTGGAAATCGATGCGCGGAAACCATGAGCCCTGCGCTTGTTTTTGCCTTGCCCGCGCGGCCTCGGCTTCGTCGGCGCTTGTTTGAAACGCCGGATTCTGTTGCAGCGCCAAGCGCACCACCTGCTCCAACGTGAGCGGCGGAGCGCTGCCCTTTTCTTGCGCACGTGCAAGTGGTGTCACACCAACAAAGAGAATCACTGCGCTAACCAGCGTTCGGACCGAGTGTGCAATCCATTCACGATTCATCGGATGCCTCAAGCGGAGACTCGCTCCGGAATGGGCGCTGACTGGAGCCAACTCAACGGTTCTTCGTGAATCTCGTACACCGTCTCGAGTACCGCGTTTTCTTTCAGCATCGCGCCAACGGAGCAGTATTTTTCTTCGGAAAGCTGAAGTGCCTGTTCCACTGCGGCCTTGTCGATCCCAAATCCCGTCAGCACGTGCCGAAGACGAATCGCCGTGAACACCTGCGGCGGCCGCTCCGCCTGATCCGCTTCCACATGCACCTCATACCCGGTCAGCTTCTGGCGGTGCTTTTGTCGCAGCATGGTGACGACATCGAACGCCGTGCAGCCGGCCAGCGCGGCGGCAACAAGTTCAATCGGTTTTGCGCCTGTCGCTCCAGCGGCGTCGTCCAGAATGATGTGGTGGCCACTTCCGGTTTCCGCAATGAATTGCCGTTGCGATCTCAACGCCTGCGTCAGACTTACTTTTGCTGTGACCATTTCCTTTTCCTCTTGCCGGGCCTGCAGTGGAACAAATGCAATCTAGGGGGATTTGTTACAGGTAAAACCGCGCTACGGATTCCTTGGAGCGAATGGAAGGCCAGGCCGTTCTAAGTACTTCTATTGCAATTGGTTATGGCCGGTCGCCGGAAAAACGAGGGTGGCTATGCTATCGTGAGGGACAATGCGCAAAGAGATCGAACAAGCCGTGGCGCTCCTGGACAAGCATGACCCCCAGGCTCTAGAAAAGGCTTTGGAGTTGCTTCAGGGTACGGTCTTCTCGTTCAGCATGAAGGTTTGCGGACAGCGCGAAGATGCCGAGGACACCATGCAGGAAGTCCTCGTGAAAGCTCTCCCGTACCTCCCGAAATTTGAAAACCCCCGCGCGCTGCTCGTCTGGCTCTACAAAGTCGCCAAGAATCGCTGCTTGATGAGCCGCCG
>Ga0116120_1001111_pt1 | contig 19558 bp, 23 predicted proteins | sample June2015DPH_11_1_3_FD_89724 | JGI IMG/M metagenome (GOLD analysis project Ga0116120, IMG submission 89724) | Peatland microbial communities from SPRUCE experiment site at the Marcell Experimental Forest, Minnesota, USA - June2015DPH_11_150 | ecosystem: Environmental > Terrestrial > Soil >... | reverse complement strand
TCACATTATCAAGAAAGGGAAATCTGTCGGAATGACCTTTTCGCGTCGCACGTTTATGCGATTTTCCCTGGGATCAGCGATCTCATTGACGGCCGAACGACTGCTGGCGCAAGGGATGGGGGGCCGCGTGGCCAAGCCCCTGGCCCGGCAGGCCCCTTCGGGTCGCCCCTTCAACGCGCACTTCGTTGATGTGGGGGCCGCTGCCGGGCTGACTGCACCGACCATATACGGTGGCGAGGAGAACAACAAATACATCCTGGAATCTGACGGCTGTGGCTGTGCGTTCATTGACTACGACAACGACGGTTGGATGGACATCTTTTTGATCTCGGGCACTCGCCTTGAGGGCGCTCCCCCCGGCGCCACGAACCGGCTGTACAAGAACAATCGTGACGGAACGTTCACGGACGTAACGGAGAAGGCGGGTCTGCATGCCGTCGGTTGGGGTGACGGTGTCTGCATCGCGGATTACAACAACGATGGCTTCGATGATATTTTTTGCACTCGCTTCGGACAAAACATTCTTTACCGCAACGATGGTGACGGCACTTTCACCGATGTGACGAAGGCTGCTGGGCTGTTGAACGACGAACCGCGGTGGGGTGCGGGGTGCGCCTTCCTGGATTACAACCGTGATGGGCACCTGGACTTGTTTGTCTCTAATTACGTGCGTTTCTCGTTTGCACATGCGCCGGTTCCCGGAGCCAGTTCGAATTGCAATTTTAAGGGCATTCCCGTGGAGTGCGGTCCACGCGGGCTTCCCATGGGACGGCATTTGCTCTACAGAAACAACGGCGACGGGACGTTTACCGACGTCAGCAAGCAGGCAGGCATCGCGAAGACTCCGCCATGCTATGGCATGACCGTGGTGACGGCGGATTTGGACGAAGACGGATGGCCGGATATTTACGTCGCTTGCGATTCCACTCCCAGCTTGCTCTTCATGAACAACCATGACGGAACATTCCGCGAAGAAGGAGTATTGCGGGGGGTAGCCCTCAGTGACGATGGAGAAGAACAGGCGGGCATGGGGGTGGGGATTGGCGATTACGATCTCGACGGGCATCTAGATCTCTTCAAGACGCACTTCACAGACGATTCCTGCATTCTTTACCACAACGACGGCAAGGGGAATTTCGACGATGTCACCCGGCAGTCTCATATTGGGGTAGAGACGCGCTATGTTTGCTGGGGTACTGGAATCTTCGATCTCGACAATGATGGATATCCGGATATCTTTATCGTTACCGGAAACGTTTACCCGGAAGTGGAACGAACCCTCCCGCAATATCCGTACAAGACACCGCGCGCGGTGTTTCGCAATCTCGGCAATAACTCCTTCGAGGAACTGGTCGAAGCTGCCGGCCCCGGCGTTGCTGCGGCGCACTCCAGCCGCGGATGCGCGTTTGGGGATTTCGATAATGACGGTGACATTGACATTCTTATCATAAACATGAACGAGCCCCCTTCCTTGTTGCGCAATGACATCCAAGGAAAACAGAATTGGATTAAGGTGAAACTCGAGGGTGTGAAGTCCAATCGGAGCGCGATCGGAGCTCGGGTTCTCGCCCGTTATGGCGGGAAAACACAGGCTCAAAGCTTGGTAAGTCAAAGCAGTTTCTACTCCTGCAACGATCCCCGCCTGCACTTCGGCCTCGGAGGCCACACTTCGGTGGACCTGGAAGTGCGCTGGCCCAACGGCCTTGTTGAATCCTTCAAGCACGTCCCAGTCAATCAGTTGATCACGCTGAGAGAGGGAGTAGGGCGGGTGGCGAACCGCGGCTGGGCAAAGACGTGAGCTGAGAAGCCTGGCTGGTCCAGGCAGTCTAGCCAGCGCATAACCTGAAAGCACTAGAAAAAGCTAGGGAAGTCTAGGTACATCGTATTCCCCTGAGTCGTTGAGGTGATAATCCAGGAGGACCGGTCGAAGCAAGCAGAGTTCGAGCGGCGACGGGGGAGCGAGCCGCTCGATAATTTGCAAAGGGCTGAGATTTTCGTTGCGGGAGTTGGGTCGTACGAGGTTGAAGTAGAGCTGGTAGGTGTGGGCGTTGGCCAGGAAGTCTCCCCGGCTGGCAAAGTCTTCGATGTCGAAAAACTCGTCTTCTTCAAGGCGGTGTACGGTTTCCACATCGCTCTGGTAGGTGTGCGCGGCGGGCGGGATGCGCACGTGCTTGCTGTCGCCGAGCACTTTGGAAAAGTTGCCTTTGAACTCCCCGCCCTTGTCAATTTGCCAGACCAGATCGCGCAACGAGATGCCGTAGCGATTCAGATGCTGCTGAATGCGTGAAGGACCCCGAGTTCACGCGCCAGGCGATCCAACTGCTTCTCGATGCGCGCGCCGAAAAGTGCGACCACGTCTGGTGGAGTTCGGAGAAAACCGGCATGTACTCTACCGGCGCCAGTGCCAGCGTGGAGATCACGAGGCTGGCCGTTCAGGCGCTGCTCAAGTGGCGCCAGGCTCCGGAGACTACCAGCAAAGCCCTGAGAGAAAGCGCGGAGCTGGCCAAACGGCTGATGGAGCAGAGTTGCGCGAAACAAAACATCCAGCGCGGGCAACTCAGGCTGCATGCCGATCGCGGCACGTCGATGAGTTCCAAGCCAGTAGCGTTCTTACTGGCCGACTTGGGTGTTACCAAAACGCACAGCCGTCCGCACGTATGGAACGACAATGCCTATTCCGAGAGTCAGTTCCGCACCCTGAAGTATCGGCCGGAGTTCCCGGACCGTTTCGGGTGCATTCGAGACAGCCGTGCTTTTTCGCAGGGATTTTTCCGCTGGTACGACGAAGAACACCGCCATTCCGGCCTGGGCTTGCTCACGCCAGCCATGGTTCACTACAACCAAACCGCGCTCATCCTCGAACAGCGGCAAACCGTTCTCGACGCCGCCTATCGCGTCCACCCCGAACGCTTCGTCCGCCAAGCTCCCAAACCAACAGCGGTTCCATCCGAGGTCCGGATCAACAAACCGCTCAACACAAATGAAAATACTCACTAAATTCCATGACCACTGGTCTCAAACTCGTTGACACGCGCCGCGTATTTGATCATTCTGAGCTGAGTGCAAGGTCGAGAAAGAGCACTTGCAACCAAATTAGTGGGGGGATAGATATGATCACCAAGAGTGGTCGTTTCGCGATCGTCTTCGCAACGGTATTGTTGTTGTCATCGGCAGCCTTTGCGCGGCCACGCTGGACCGAACAGGAGGCCAATAGCTGGTACCAGCAACAGCCGTGGCTGGTCGGCAGCAACTTCATCCCGAAGGACGCAATTAACGAACTTGAGATGTGGCAGGCTGACTCTTTTGATCCACAGGAGATCGATAAGGAATTGGGATTGGCTGAAGCGCTTGGGATGAACACGATGAGGGTATTCCTGCATGACTTGCTTTGGCAGCAGGATCCTGAAGGCTTTAAGGCGCGTCTCGACCAGTTCCTCTCCATTGCATCAAAGCACCACATTCGCCCAATGCTCGTGTTGTTCGATTCCTGCTGGGATCCAAATCCCAAACTGGGACCGCAGCGTCCTCCTATCCCCGGAGTACACAATTCGGGATGGGTGCAGAGCCCAGGCGCCTCGGCATTGCAGGACCCTTCCCAGTATCCGCGTCTCCAGGCGTATGTCTCAGGAGTCGTCGGGGCGTTTGCACGTGACCAGCGGGTTCTCGCCTGGGACGTATGGAATGAGCCCGGCAACAGAATCGGTACTGATAAGCAGGATTCCAAAAATAAAAAGGAAACAGTTGCGATATTGCTTCCGCAGGTGTTCGAGTGGGCTCGTTCAGCAAACCCTTCGCAACCTCTCACCAGCGGCCTGTGGGATGGTCATGCATCGGAATGGGGTGACTCCACGAAGTGGAGTTCCGTGGAACGCACGCAGATTGAACAATCGGACGTGATCTCCTTTCACAATTATGAGTGGCCAGAACAGTTCGAAGCCGACATCATTGCGCTCCAAAAGCTCAAACGCCCAATCCTTTGCACCGAATATATGGCACGCGCAGTCGGAAGCACTTTCGACACAATCCTTCCCCTAGCGAAGAAGTATCACGTAGCCGCGATTAATTGGGGGTTAGTGGTCGGGAAGACGCAAACCAACCTGCCGTGGGAGTCTTGGCAACATCCATACATTGAGGATCAGCCGCCCATCTGGTTTCACGACATTTTCTATCCCGATGGCCACCCCTATCGCGAACGTGAGGTTCAACTAATACGTGATCTCACCGGAAAACCATAGCTTTACGTAAGCTGGGGGTTTCACACCGCGTATTTTCACGCCACGCAGCAGGCGTTTCTGGAAGCGCACGAGCGGGCTTTTCATTATTTCGGCGGAATGTTCCGGCTGCTGCGCTACGACAACCTGAAGAGCGCGGTGAAGAAGATTCTGCGTGGACATCAGCGGGAAGAGACCGACCGGCTGATCGCCTTTCGTTCGCACTGGGGATTCCAGGCGGAGTTCTGCAACCCGGCGGGCGGCAACGAGAAAGGCGGCGTGGAAGGCGAGGTCGGCTACTTCCGGCGCAACCACGAGGTGCCGGTGCTTAAAGTGAAAGACTTGGCCGCGTTGAATGAATATTTGCGCGCGTGCCTGTGAAATAAGGGGAAAAGATTCAAGCACAAACGGTACTGAGCCAATCCAGCTACATATCCAGCAACGATCCCAGATTGCACTTCGGTTAGGGAGCCGATGCGGTTGCCGACGTCGATATTCACTGGCCGAACGGATTCGAGGAGAAGCTGAAGAATATTCAGACGGATCATCTGATAACGGTGCAAGAAGGTGCGGGTATCGTGCCGAGCAAAGGATGGCGCAAGCGGTAGTCGGACATTCTGGACTTAGGGCGATGCGGGACTAGCAGCACTGCTCATCTTCAAGCGAAGTTGAGGCGTCATTCTGGCGGTGCAATTTAGCTGACTGTTGCATAGCTTGTGCCGAAGCCGCACGATCCCCCGCCTGAAAGTACAGCCGGCCGAGACGATAGTGGTAGCTTCCGTCGACATCACCCGGCAAAGCTTGTTTGATCTCCGAGATCGCTCGCGCAAGTTCGCCTCGGTCGGCATAAACCTTGCTCAAACTGGCATGAACATGGGGCAGTTCTTCTGGTGCCGCGTGAAGGCCCTTCAGAAGCAACGGTAATGCTTCAGCGAACTGCTGGCGACTGACAAGTATCTCGCCCATTAGGTAGTTCGCCTCCGGATCGCTTGGGTTGGCATTGAGAACGTATTGCAATTCATGCTCGGTGCCTTCGCGATTGTCATCGGAGTAGAGGTCCCGCGCAAGTCCCATGTGAGCGGCCAGGAACTCGGGCTTCAAAGCAATCGCTTTGCGGTATTCGGCGGCACCTTCAGAGAAATCGCCCTTGCCGCGAAGCATGTCACCCGATAACACATGAAGCGAAGCTGAATCCGGGTTGATGTCGGTCGCTTTAGTGAGGGCTGCTAGTCCTAAACGCCCCACAGACTCGATGCGCCAGTAGAGTGCTTAGGGATCGTCGGGATGCGCCTTTAATAACAGGTCGGTCGCATTCACGACCAGATCGTCACGGCCTACGTAGTAGGAGCAGCGCGATAGAAGACGAAGCTGTTGAGGGATTAGCGGTGAAGACGCGGCAGTCAGAGCAGCGCTACAGGCCGAGTACTGACCCTTGTTCAAGTAGCTGCCCGCCAACTTCGGTAAAGCTGGCGGCAGATCATCAGGTCCGTGCTATGCGATGATCTCGCTCCCCCTCTGAGGATTCCAATCCAGGTGGAATTGCAGGGCCGCATCGTCAGGTTTCGCGTCTCGAAGATAGGCGAAGCCCAGAAGCGAGTGGGCACAGGGAGCCGCCGTCGCAGTTTGCAACTGCAGTTCGATCTGTTTCTTCTGACCGGCCGACAATGGGATGGGGTCCGTGACGCACTTGCCGAAGCCCGCTTTTTCCACCGTTACCGTGTATATTCCTTCATGACGAACGATAAGGCTGAACTTTCCTCCTGCATCCGTTTTCGTTTCCAGTTTGTGTCCCCCGCTTTTCTCCTCAAGGATCACGGAAGCTCCCGTCACTGGTTCACCTGCGGAGTTCCGAACCGTGCCCTCAACGGTAATCGCATCCAGTTGCGATGGGGAAGGGGTTTGCGCCACTGTCGGAGCCACAGCCAAACCAGCCAATGAAGCGGCCCACAAAAGGAGAAACAGGGCACAACGATTCACTCGATTTTGAAAGGGGGAGCGCATCATACAGAAGCAATTCATTCTGGAGACTGAATTCCCTTCTCTACAGCCGCTGTCACAGTTCGTTTCCAGGCCAAACTGCATTCTATTCCCCGGAATCACTGCCCGCAACGCTTCACGGTCTGCGATCTGGATTTGTTCTGAAATCCGAAGTTAATCAATTGCAAGCGAGTGCATCTTATTTTGCTTCAATCGGTTCTCGCAAGAGAATCCAACTTCGTCGAAGTTGGGCTTTCCCACATCATCCACCAACCAAAATTTGTCATTCCGACCAGAGGGACGGCGCCTTTGGCCGTCCCGGAGCGGAGGAAACCCTCTGCAACGTCGGATTTCAGGTTTATTCTGCCTTCGTCCTGTCAGGCGATATTCCGTGCAGTGGCTGGATCGCTATCCGGGGTACCAGATGTGCCGGGGGTCGGCTGCATCCCGCTGGTAACTCCAGGCTTCCTCAATCAGGCGCTTGAGATCATAGCGAGGCCGCCAACCCAGGAGAAATTTCGCTTTGGTGTTGTCCAACCAAGTCGAATAGTAAGGAGTTTTAATCTCCACACAAGGAAGTCCTCGTGTTTGCCGCAGGTAATCGGCCACCTGCTGGTAATCCACCGGTTCATCCATGCAAATGTTGAAGGTCTGCTGACGCGCCTTGGGATGGTCTAGCGTTTTCAGGATGGCATCCACAAGATCGCTGACGTGAACGAAATTGCGTTTGACGGGATGGCCGTCAGGATCAAGCATCAAGGGCACCGCGCCGCTTTTGCAATAAGCATCGGCCCGCTCGGGTCCGACCAGGTCTCGCCAGCGCGGTCCGCCAAAGGCATCCTCGCCAAAAGAGAGCGTGTATTTGAAATCATCTTTTTCCATGATCCAGGGCGCACGCAGGCAGCATCCATTGAGGCCGTATTGGATGAAATATTGTTCCAGCATCACCTCTTCGAGAACCTTCGAGAGTGCGTAGCAGCCGGGGTAGGCGCTGTGCTTCTGCTCTTCGGCGACGGGAACGGGATGCGGGTAGAAAAAATGGCCGACGGCGCAATCGCCGCCGAGCAGGATGAACTGCTCGAATGACGGACCAATCCTGCACTCTTCGAGGAGCCAGAAAAGACCCTTCACGCTAACGTCGATAACGTCGTCCGGAGTTTCCTTGCAGGTAGCGCAGTGCAGCACATGAGTGACAGCGTCCAGCGCTTTGCGCGCGACACCACGATCGCAAATGCTGCCCTGGACAACCTCGAGGCGCGCGTGCGGTGGCAGAAGCCTGTTGTGGCACAACGCGCGGATCTTCACGCCGGGCAGTTCGTCCGACTGAAGAACGCGCTCGATAAAATGGCGGCCGACTTTGCCGGTCGCTCCGGTGACCAGGATTTTCCTCATGCGCCCGCCATTTCCGCCGGCTCTTGTATTTTTGTGGAGCGAAAGCCCGTCGTCGCGGAACCAGCCTACCAGGTTCAACGGGCGAGTCTCTACGGACCGGCATCACACGTCGCACAGATCGACGGCTTGCCTCAGGGACATAAGCGGGTCGCGCGCAGGCACGAATTCGTGAGCCACATAGCCCTGGAAGTTGCTTGCCAGGATGCCGCGCATCACGCCGTCCCACTGCACTTCCTGCGTATTGTCCAGTTCGTGCCTTCCGGGAACGCCGCCAGTGTGGAAGTGGCCCAGCCACTGGATGTTTTGCTGGATGGTGCGTATCAAGTCTCCCTCCATGATCTGCATGTGATAAATGTCATAGAGCAGCTTCACGCGCGGCGAGTTCACCGCCTCCACCACGCGCACTCCCCATGAAGTGTGGTCGCACATATAGTCCTTGTGGTCCACCTTGCTATTCAGAAGTTCCATGCAGATCGTCACGCCATGATCTTCGGCAATTTTCTTGACGCGGTTGAGTCCCGCAATCGTATTCTTGGCGCCTTCGTCGTCGGACATTCCCTTGCGGGTGCCGGAAAATGTGATTACGTTCGGCACGCCAGCCTTGGCCGCCAGGGGGATATACTTGCGAAAAGACTCTTCAATTGCGGCGTGATTCTCCAAGCGATTCAGGGCATTCCCAATCTCGCCGCCTCCTGCGTAACCCATGCTGCAAACAAGCCCATAACGCCGAGGCACTTCAAATTCCTCCGGACTAAGGAGGTCAATAGCCTTCAATCCCATCTGGGCCGCTTTGGCGCAGAGTTCGTCCAGAGGAATCTGCTGGTAGCACCATCGGCAAACCGATTGTTTGATGCGTCCTTTGCGCGGGACAGGAATGCCCTGTTCGGCAAATAGGGGGGATACGACTGAAGCCATAGCTACACCAGAAAGAGAGATTTTGAGCATTTCGCGTCGCGATACGTTTTTCATGGAGATGGAGTGCACCTTTCTAAATTTGGCATCGCCCAATAAGTTCCGCAGAGGCAAACTCGCCTCTCACTTACTTTTTCCTCAGGAATATGACGGACGCCGTATAAGATACCACGCCAGCATCGGGTGGCGAGGAGAAGCGACTCCGCAACTATGGAACGGACGCCGCCAGGTCCGAGCAAGCGGGCCAGGGTAGCAATGAAGTGGATGAAAAGAACGACCAGATTGTGCATCGCAGGATCGTAGCAGGACGGGGAACCCTGAAGAATCATGGGAGAAATAATAATTCGCCAGCCACACGCGGCAGCGTTTCTTTCAATGGCTGATTGTTGGTGTAGGAACATCAATCCAGCCTCGCGTCTGATGGCTTTGGAGCGCGGCGTCGAGGATGGTCAGTTGCCGCAGTCCATCGACAAACTGCGGATACTCGGTGGCGCCTCCCGGCGCGCTGATCGTGGCATAGAAGCGGCGGAAGACCTGCTTGAATGTATCGTCGTAGCCTTCGCTGTGGCCGCCGGGAAGATCGGCGTAGCTGCGCGCCGCAGGTTTGAGCAGAGACGGATCTTTAAGGAAGATCTCATTGCCGGTATTGCGGTGGCCTACCCAAAGTTCGTCGGGACGCTCCTGGTCCCACGCAGCGGAAGATCTTGTGCCGTAGATCTCGATGCTGAGCCGGTTCTTGCGTCCGGCGGAGACCTGGCTGGCGGTGACGCTGCCGCGCGTGCGCACGCCCATGTGGAAAAGGACGGCGCCGAAGTCTTCCGTGGCCACGGCTGTTTCAATATAGTCTTCCGGGCCAAGCAGCTTATTGGCAAAAGTCTCGACCGAATGCTTCGGCTTCTTGCGCGTGGTGTGGAAGGTCTGGAGATCGGCACAGAGAGAGGTCAAACGCAATCCGGTGATGTGCTCGGCCATATCAAACCAGTGCGAGCCAATATCGGCCATGCAACGCGAAGGGCCGCCGACTCTGGCATCGACACGCCAGTTCCAGTCCGTGTCGTATAGCAGCCAGTCTTGAGAATACGTGCCCTGCACAACGAGGATTTCACCGAGGTCTCCAGCTTCGCATAGGCGGCGCATCTGCTGCACCATCGGGTAGTAACGCAAATTGTGACAGACGCAGTTGCGTAACCCGTGCCGGGCGGCGAGGGAGACGAGTTCTTCCGCCTCTTCTACGGTCGTGGCCAAGGGTTTTTCGCAGAGCACATGCTTGCCGGCCAGGAGCGATTCCTTGGCCATGGGAAAATGCATCGCGTTGGGCGTGCAGATGTGCACCACATCGATCGCCGGATCGCGCAGTAGTTCGCGGTAGTCGGTCGTAAGCGTAGGGACGGAGAAATTCGCGCCCAAGGGTCGTGCATCCTCCGTGGTTTCGGCTGCGATTGCAACCACCTCGACGGATTCTAGCCGCCGCACCGCTTCCCGATGCACGCGTCCCGTGAAGCCGGTTCCGAAAATTGCAGTCCTTATTGGTTTCATTGTGTTTTCCCTCCGCTCCGTGCTAGACCCACCAGGCAGCACCACGCTGCTCCCGGATCACAATGCCGTTGAGGAAGTTCGCCGCCTTGGTCAAGCCCTCTTCCGGAGAAAGCAGGCTGTCTTCGTGTTCGATGGAGAGCACGGAATCATAGCCGAACATGCGCAGCGTGGAGACAAACTCGGTCCACCACTCGGCACCGTGACCGTAGCCGCAGGTGCGGAAGATCCAGCCACGCTGGCGCTCTTCGGTGTACGGCTTGGTATCGAGCACACCGGTGCGCGGCAGATTGACGGGGTAAAGTTGGGTGTCTTTGGCATGGACGTGGAAGATGGCGCCTTCGAGTACTCGGATGGCGGCGATGGGATCGATGCTCTGCCAGAAGAGATGGCTCGGGTCCAAGTTGCACCCCACACTGGATCCGGCGATGGAGCGCAGCCTGAGCATCGTTTCCGGGCTATAGACTACGAACCCCGGATGCATCTCGATGGCAATCTTCACGCCGTGGTCGACGGCAAACTTCGCATGCTCGATCCAATATGGCGCGACTACTTCGCTCCACTGCCAGTCGAGCACCTTCAGGTAGTCGGGAGGCCAGGGACAGGTGACCCAGTTGGGGGCTGTGGCAGCGGGCGAGTCGCCGGGGCATCCGGAGAAATCGACTACCACGGGGATGCCCAGCTTTTCGGCGAGCAGAATGGTCTTGCGGCTCACTTGCCTGTCCTGCTGCGCGCGGGCCTTATCGGGATGCAGCGCGTTTCCGTGACAACTCAAGGCACTGACGGTGGCGCCGTGATCGGCCAGAACCCTTTGAAACTCGCCAAGGGCGGAGGCGTCTTCGAGCATCGAGATCTTGCAATGCGCATCGCCCGGATAGTTTCCCGTCCCGAGCTCTACGGTTTCGATGTTGAGTGACCTGAGTTTCGCAAGGACCGCAGGCAACGGAAGCTGCGACAGCAGGGGTGTGAAGACTCCAACGAGCATGGTGGCTTATTCCTCCTCGGGTATAACGCGGCACTCTATCTGGCTGTCGAGCCGCCGTTGATGAATAGTGTACACCCGCTGATGAGCGCCGCGGCGGGCGACGCGAGGAAAGCGACGGCGCATGCAAAGGCAAGTACGTTCATCTTTGATGTTTCCCCGTGACCACATCGGGACTCGCACCTTGCCATGTGATCAATCTTCCCGGGGCGGGGCGATTGTGGTGAAATTCGTGAGAATCTCCGCGATACAAAGTTTCCTCCCACCACAAGGGGCGGGACCCTGCATAACCCACCGCGGACACTTGAAACCCGCAGAGCCAGGCTTTGCGTCCAATAGCTTCGCGTTCGCACCCAAGCAGTCGAACGCGCCAACCGTTCGGGCTACTGCGGGCTACTGCAGGCGCTCATCCTTTGAGAGGCTCGTCTCGTTGAGCAGTGTTGACAACCGGAACGCGGCCAAGTGTCGCTGTGCCAAAACTGTGCCAGAATCCAACGTTTTCGATCCGTTCGAGTTACCTTTGAGCGAAAGGCAGATTCCCCGATTTGTTGGAGACGTTAGTAGTTAGAAGAAATGGACGGAGTTGTTGGAGTCGCGGGTGGTGCGCCCAAGGCAGGCGCGCCGCACGTCTCGCCTGAGACGGTGAGTCGAAACAAACCGAGACGAGACCATTTGGAGCATATGCTTCCAAAGCAGGCGTTCAGCATTCCGAATGGGCTACAACGGTCTGGGAAACCATCGTCCTCGAGAGGTTTGAAACCTCCCCGGAGAGCTAGAACTCTTTGAGCTCAAGGAATTACACGGTGCGGGTACCTCCTCCGTGTCTGGGCCGACTGGGCAATCGCAAACCCCACGGCGCAGGATTCCAGGCGCCGCTCAAGTCAGCAGCGTGAGTCTCACAGGCTTCTCCTCCGTCCAAGCCGCTCTTATGCGCTTTGCAGCACAACGTTAATCATTGGATACACACGACATTCAACTTGCGATGCAAGCCGTTCAACATTTGCTGGTTGGTTTTTGCTTCATAGGCAAATGCCTTGCAGCAGATCAGGCAGCTTGCACCATCCCGAGAGGAGTACAAAACACGTCCTGCGTCAGACGAGCGTGACCTCGACACCTGCAGCCCGCAAGGCGGTCAGTTCGTCCTGCGGGATTCGGCTGTCCGTGATGACTCCCTGGACCTTGGAGATGGGAATCACTGCGTAGAGACTCGATGTCGCGAACTTACTGGAATCACAGACGACGACTGTGCGGGCCGCGACTTCCGCCATTCTCCGCACAAGTGGCGCGCCAAGCAGATTCTGCGTGCAGAGACCGCGGCGTGAGTCTATGCCGTCCGTACCCATGAAGAAAATGTCGGCGCCCAATTGCGAGAATGCAAGCTCCGCAAGTGGACCGATCAGGGACCGCGAAGTCTTGCGCAGCATCCCTCCCGTCAGGAGGACGTCCACATCGCCACTGGCGAGTTCAGCAGCGATGCTGATGCTGTTTGTGATGACGGTGAGGTTCTTAAATCCCGCCAACTCGCGAGCGATGGCCGCGGTCGTGCTGCCAGATCCTAGAATGATCGACTGGCCGTTTTTCACCATGGCTGCGGCTGCCTGCGCGATGGCCACTTTCTCCTTGGGATGGTTCAGTGCACGCTCTGCCAAGTTGAAGTCAGTTTGCAACATGGCGCGCGCCGGCAGAACTCCGCCGTGCGTACGGAGTACCAGACCGCGCTTCTGCAGGAGGGCGAGGTCGCGGCGAATTGTTACTTCTGAAGTTCCGCTGCTGGCGGCAAGTTCGCGCACGAATGCGCGTCCATTGCGCTGGATGGAATCTAGGATGGCTTGTCTTCTCTCTTCGTTCAAAACTGACTTCTGAGCGTTCGACATGAATTTTCCCCAAGCGTGGGAATGCTATCCGTCCTTTGTACGGCGCGCTTCACCTGCAACTGCGGAAAGCGTAACATCTGTTTTACTGTTGACGCTTTCTTGCCAGGGAGAGTGCGCCGAGCAGCGGGTCCGTGAGCGTTGGCAGCACCTCGGCCGATGGCCAGAGAATGCCGAGCGCGTCGGCAAATTGCATGCGAATATGCTCACTGTTCTCAAACACGCCGCCCGCCATGGCGACACGCGCGGATCCGGTCATGGAGAGTCGCCCCAGAACAACCTGTGCCAGTTGCGCCAACTCCACGCTCGCTCGCCGCAGCACGAGTGATGCAACCTCGTCACCGTCGCGTTCCGCCTCAAGGACGAGAGGGTACAGACGGGCGCAGTCCGGCGCAGGGCAAGAATTGGCGGCCTTCACCAAGTCCTTTTGCGGGACCTGCCACTCCTGCAGAATCAGCGGAAGCAGAAGGGTCTTGTGCCCGCAATCGAGAGCACGCAATGTCAGGGAGACTGCCATACGTCCAATCCAGTATCCCGAACCTTCGTCGGAAATGGCAAAGCCGTGACCGCCGGCGCGGGCACTTTGGCCCTTCGCATTGCGGCCGAAAACGATCGACCCGGTCCCTACTTCGACCAACACTCCTGGTTCATCTCCGAAAGCCGCTTCAAAGGCAATGTGGTGATCGCCCACCACCTCAATCGATCCCGAGACCTCTTCCGAGATGAATTGTTTCAAAGTGCTCGTCACCTTCGAGGCGGAAATGCCAGCGCAGCCGATGCACGTATGAGCGATCTGATTGCGGGGAATCCGAGCGTTCTCACAGGTCTGCTGGATGGCTACCTGCAAGCCAAGGCGAGCTGCCTCAGCGCCTACCCGCACGATGTTACACCCGGGGTGGAGCGTCATGTCCCGAGTACGTTTGTGCTGTCGCCCGCCGTACTGCGTGTCATCGTACGGGCGCCCTTGATTCCGAGAAGACGCGTGATATTTCTATTTATTTCACTGCGGCGGGGGATGTAACCGGTGATGCCGCCAACCCGGAGCCGCGTTCCACGATACCGGGAATTGTAACCGGCATATGGCCCTGAACCGTAATCTCTCCGAATAAGGCACGTACCGCGCTAATCGCGGACGGTGTCGTGTTGGAGAATGTGCAAAGGTAAGTCTGCACCTCGGGAATCGCCGTCACAATATAGGGATTGCCGAAGGCAATCACTGCTGTCTTGGACTTTCCGGTGTTCACCAGTTTCGCGAGCAGATTCGCCAAGCCTTCGTCCAAACCAGCTGACCCGGCCTCCTGTCCGTTGGCTCGCACCGTGCGTCCACCGCTGGGGACGGCTTCAGCCAAGGCGATTACCCTGGTTGCCCGTTCAGCCGCTGCCAGGATCACGGGTTCCCGCACCGCTGAACTCTTTTCGTCCACGTCGAAGACATTGACACTAGGAAGTCGAGAACGGAATTGCTTCACAAACATCCGTCCACCTTCGGTGGAGCAAAGATCATCGGTGAGGACCACAACCACCGTGCTTGAATCGGTTTGTTCCGACTGTGCTTGAGCAGGAACTGGAGTGCTGGAGGGGACAGCAGTCGCCTTCAGTGGCAGAATCTCGTGGTTGTCGCGTACCAGCGTCAGCGCCCGATCAGCGATGCTTTGGGCCACGGTGATGTTTTCTGATTTGGCGATCTCCCTCGTGACCGCCTGGAGATCCACGTAGCGGTCCCGGTTAAGCCCAAGCGACGCCTTCATGCGGAGAATCTTTGCCACACTGTCATTGATGCGAGCCTCAGAGATCTCCCCGTTGCGAACCGCATTCAGCAGACCTTTGTAGGACGCTTCAATGTCGAGTGGAAGGATTACCATATCATCGCCCGCCTTCACTGCTTCCACTGCGGATTTCGCGGATATCTCCGCATTCGTTCCTGTAAAGAATTGCGTCAACGCGCCCATCCCCATTCCGTCGGTCACAACAACTCCACGAAATCCAAGCTGTTCTTTCAGCAAACCGGCCACAACCGCGGCGGAGATGCTCGCGGGACGATTGGGGTCCGGCTCAACGGCCGGTACGGCCACATGCGCCACCATCACCGAGTCTACTCCGGCTGCAATCGCGGCGCGGAAGGGAACCAATTCAACCCTGTCGAGGCGCTGGCGATCGCCGTTAACGCGAGCCAGTGCCAAGTGCGTATCGGTGTCTGTATCACCGTGTCCGGGAAAGTGCTTCACCGTGGTCAGCATTCCTTCGCTGTGCGCGCCCGCGATGTAGGCGTTCACGAATTCACTGACCTTCACCGGATCCTCCCCGAACGAGCGCGTATTTATGATCGGGTTTGCTGGATTCGAATTGACATCGGCTACGGGGAACCAGTTCCAATGGATACCAATGGCGCGAGCTTCGTGGGCGGTGATCTTGCCGAACTGAAATGCCGATTCCTTATCTCCCGTCGCCCCAAAAGCCATGGCGTGAGGAAACGCTGTGGTACCGTCAATGCGCATCGAGAGTCCACGTTCAAAGTCCCCCGCGATGATCAGCGGGTAAGAAGAATCCTGCTGCAACTGATTGGTGAGTGCCGCCGCTTCCAGGGGCTGATTTTTGAGAAGGAACGGGCCGTCGTTTACGGCCGTTAGTCCGAAGCCGCCGATGTGGTACTTCTCGATTGCATCGCGTAGCAGTTGGTAGTCGGGGCCATCAACATTCATGAATCGGATTGGCGCCCAAATCATCAGCATTTGGCCAATTTTCTCTTCCAGAGAAAGCTTGCGCAGGGTCCGCGCTACCCATTTCTCGCCGCTCTGGTCAAGCACCACCGGCCCGGTCTTGTGCGCGCTCTTTGTACGAGCCCGGGACTTGGGTCCCGCGGCCTGCAATACTGTGCCGCTAAGCGCCGTAAGGACCAGCAACAAACGCACTCCCTGTCTCCAATACGCTGTGTTCATGCTCCTCGCCTTCCCCGGATCAACTGCTGTGCCGCGCAGTGCCTTTGCCAATTAGTACAGAAGGTACTTCGCGCGGACCGTCTCAAACTGTTCGATGGCGTCACGCCAGCTCTCGGCAATGTTGCGCGGGTCCCCGCCCGTCGAGAGTGCCTGGAATGAGGGACCGTGATGTCGTTCTTTCCATTTGCTCCGAACTCGGGCAGGTATGCGGTCAAGGGATCGTTCAGCCGCACTTTCCCTTGTTCCACTAGTCTCATGACGGAGGTAGCGGTGGCAACGCATTTCGTGAGTGATGCAATATCAAATATCGTGTCGACCGTCATCGGTTCTCGGGCCGACTCAAGAGAACACATCCCATAAGCCTTGCGGAAAACTACCTGGCCACGATGTCCAACGAGGACGACACCTCCAGGGATAAGCCCCTTGGCGACGGCCTGCTCTATGATTTCATCCACTGCCGCGAAACGGCTTTGGACCGCCTGTTGCGCTGGCTGCTGGGCGGCAACCTGGGCCGGAGCACTGATGCAAAGCGCAAGAAGCACTGTTCCGGCCAGAGCCAACGACCGTCGATAGAAATTCGATTGAGAAGAAAGCATGACCTTTCCTCCGGGTTCTATTTTTGGCGCGATTCCAATGCCCGCCGCAGATTACCGTTTACCGCCTGCAACTGACGAAGGGCGCCCGCGCGAGTTGTGCCGGCCCTTAACATGACGATCGCCACCGGTACGCGCATCTCCGCCGCTTTCAGCGTTTCGAGTGCCAGTTCGCGGCTAACGCCCGCAATACTCTCCACAATGGAGATTCCGCGTTCCACCAACTTCTCGTTTTTCAGCTGCAGGTTTACCATCAGGTTGCCGTAGACGTATCCAATCCTGGTCATGGCTCCTGTCGTGAGCATGTTGCAGATCAACTTCTGAGCGGTCCCGGCCTTCAGCCGCGTCGAACCGGTCAATACTTCGGGTCCGACTTCCATCTCAATTGCGATATGCGCCGCGGCAGCCAGCGCCGATCCACGGTTGCACGCGAGAGCAATAGTGGCGCTGCCTTGTCGGCGAGCATAGTCCAGCGCTGCGAGCGTATACGGCGTTCTTCCGCTAGCGGCGATCCCCACGACCACGTCATTCGCGCCAGGAACCTTTACGGCCATGTCTTTCAATCCCAGTTCGGCGGAATCCTCGCTCGCTTCGGAGGCATGCGCCAGTGCGTGGTCGCCACCGGCGATTATGTACTGCACCTTTGACGGGTCCGTTCCAAATGTGGGAGGGCATTCCGAGGCATCCAAGGCCCCGATTCGTCCACTGGTTCCGCTTCCCACGTAAATCAATCGCCCGCCGGAGGACATGCGCTCCGCAATGATGTCGACCGCGCGGGCGACCGCCGGCAGGACCTCGCGAATGACGCCAATGACGGAAGCGTCCTGCTGGTTCATCAGCTTGACTAGGTCCAGCGAACTCATGGTGTCCAGCGCTGCGGACGCTTGGTTCTGTTGTTCTGTATGCAAATCCGTGCGACTCAAGAGAGCTCCTCACGTATCAATGGCCATGGTGTTCGCCGAATCCCGCAACCCTCCGCTTGCGGTGTACCCGACTCCGAAGCTTGTCAAACTACCGAGCGCCACGTACCAGGTGAACGGCACTTTTCTAAGCTGCCAGACGCCGATGTTCAGCGCGAATCCGCACAGCATCCCCAGTATCGCGCCCTTCTGGGTGGATCTAACGGCAAGCACTCCCAACGGTGATCCGTAAGCTACCGACGCGATCGATAATCCCATCTCCACGACCTTGCCGCCGCGGCGCGCAACAATTGCCAACAGAAATAGCAGTGGCCTCGTGCAACTGTCAGGATGCGCGACACAACTAGGTGCCGTTCTTCACTTGAGTTCGGACAGAGACCCGAATAAAAGTCAACGATGGAAGTGGAGGATAGCGAATTCAACGCGGCGCTCAGGTTGGACATGGCGGCAGCGAGGATCGCCGAGATCAGCAGTCCGCTGCTCCCGCGAGGCATCCGCGTGACGATAAATGTCGGAAAGATCGTGTCGGTTCGCGTGAAGGGAACATCTGGTGGAAACAATTTGTAAAACACGAACAGCATCGCGCTAATCTGCAGAAACAACCCGAACTGGAACAGCACGGCTGTGCCGCTGGAGAACACCGCCGGCTTGGACTGCCATTCGCTCTTGGCGGCGAGTAGGCGCTGCACGATGAGCTGATCGGTTCCGTGAGTTGCTGTGGTCAGAAACGCGCCACCAATGATCCCGGACCAGAAGGTGGTAGATGCTCGACACTCTAGACCAAACAACGCAGTTGATCGAACCGGTCCATACCTCGTTTTCCGAAAGAGAGCTGCGACTATGCTGTGTCTTCGAACTAGTGTTTTTGCTTGACATCCTGTGTTTAGCCAACTACCGTTTGTGGCTAAAGCAGTCAATATCGAACGTAGTAGAACAAATACGTAAACAATTCGCAAGGAAAAAAGCACTTAAATATTTGCAGGAGTCATTGGGCGCTGTTGAGTTCCTTGGGGAAGGGCAGCCATGTTTCATGCGGTATAGAGTAAGACTCAATCCGAACAGCCGGGCTTAGCGGATCGGGATGTGCTTCGAACGGCCCGGCGCATGAGCTCGGAGCTTAAGAGCTCCTAAAAAGGAAAGGACAGCATGGCGAGGATTTCACGACGAAGACTGCTAAAAGAATCGACGGGTTTGGCCGGAGTAGCTGCCCTGGGACTGCCGCTCGGGGGTTCTTGGGACGTAGCAGAACCGCCCAAGTCAGCAAAACTGAAGATCGTGGTGGTGGGGGGACACCCTGATGATCCTCAGGCAGGCTGTGGCGGCACCATGGCCCGCTACACCGATCTAGGGCACGAGGTTGTCGCCTTGTCTCTGACGCGAGGTGAATTGGCTTTCCCCGAAAAACCCCGAGAGGAGAACGCCGCGCTCTTTACCCGCGAGGCGGCGAAGTCATGCGAGATCCTGAAGGTACGCCCACTCTTTGCCAACCAGATTGATGCTCATACCGAGATTAACATCTCGCGATACGAGGAGTTTAGAAAGCTGCTGGAGGCGGAGCGGCCCGATCTGGTGTTCACGCATTGGCCGGTCGATTCGCACAGGGACCATCGGGCGGCCTCGCTGTTGGCCTATGACGCTTGGTTTGAGGATGGAAAGAAATTTGACCTCTACTATTACGAGGTCGAGTCGGGTGCGGAATCGCAAAGCTTTCTCCCCAACCTCTATGTAGATATCACTGCGACGGAAGACCGCAAGCGCGCCTCGTGTTACGCGTTTCCTGAAAGTGTCGGGCGCTGGGGCTGGTATGCAACTCACGAGCAGATGCAGCGATTTCGGGGGATTGAGGTGGGAGTGAAGTCAGCGGAGGCCTATTTCCACGTTCATGAGAGCGGCAGCCTGGCGCCGCCCGGAGTGTGATCTCGAGATGCGGCGGGCCGGCAGAGCAGCGCCGTTGCTCGGCCACCTTGTGATTCATGGGTCATCCTGTTCCTATCGAGAAGCGTGCAGGTTTTGTTGAAGCAGCAAACCGCTGTGCCCGCTCGGAGCACGAGACCCATTCCAGCCTGTTGCCGAATGCCTTTTGAATCCGCTCCATCAAAGCGCTGAGTGGTGATGTCTTTTTTTTCGTTGTTCGCAAAGTCCGGCAGGTAAGCCGCCACGGGATCGTTCAGCCGGACCTTGCCTTCCTGCACCAGCTTCATAACGGAAGTCGCCGTGGCGACGCACTTTGT
>Ga0116120_1001104_pt1 | contig 19651 bp, 23 predicted proteins | sample June2015DPH_11_1_3_FD_89724 | JGI IMG/M metagenome (GOLD analysis project Ga0116120, IMG submission 89724) | Peatland microbial communities from SPRUCE experiment site at the Marcell Experimental Forest, Minnesota, USA - June2015DPH_11_150 | ecosystem: Environmental > Terrestrial > Soil >... | reverse complement strand
GATCTGGGCGGCCTGCCCCGGGAGCTTCCCGGGCGGGTCCTGCACCACCGGCGCCGCCAGCGCCTGCCGCGCCGGCACGCCCAGGCGCGACGCTCCGGCCCGCTCGCCGGCATGACCCTGATCCATGACCGCCCCGCGGAGGCTCTCGAGCGCGTCGAGCCCGGCCACTGGGAAGGGGACCTGATCATGGGTGCCGCCAACGCTTCGGCGATCGTCACGATGGTCGAGCGAGTCACCAGGTACACGCTGCTGGGTCACCTGCCCGGCCCGAGGCACGACTCAGTGACCGTGCGCGACGCTGTCGTGGCCGCGCTCACCGCTCTGCCCGCGCACCTGCGGCGGACGTTGACCTGGGACCAGGGCTCGGAGATGGCGCGCCACGCCGAGATCGCCGCGGCTCTGGGCACGACGAGTGTCTACTTCTGCGAGTCGCACTCGCCCTGGCAGCGACCGAGCAACGAGAACACCAACGGTCTGCTGCGCGACTACTTCCCCAAAGGTACGGACCTCTCCGTCCACACCGCCGGCGACATCGCCCTAGTGCAGACCGAACTGAACCGGCGTCCTCGGAAGGTCCTGTCATGGGACAGTCCTGCCGACCGGATGGCTAAACTCCTCGAAACACCGTCTGTGTTGCGACGCTGACTGGGATCCGCCCGCCGGAATTGGCCACCCGTTTCACGGGTTTTCGCCGCCTCCTCGGAGGCCGCGCTAGCGGCCGACGCAGGGCGTCAATTCATCCCCTGATCCTCACCTCCTTCGAGCTTCGGTTGTCGGCGTAGTGTGCCACGAGATCAGCGGCCATCGGACGCCACCTCGGGTTCGTTTGGGGGACTCTTCGCCGGCTCGGCCCGACGCATCGACTCGCCCCGGAGTTCGATGCGATGCGATCCAGCGAGGAGTCGATCGAGGATGGCGTCGGCGATCGTCGCTTCGCCGAGGTTTTCGTGCCAGAGCGCGATCGGGAGCTGGCTCGTGACGATGGTCGAGCGCAAGCCCGCCCGATCCTCGATGACTTCGAGCAGGTCGGCTGCGGCCTGGTCGGCGAGAGGCTGAAGGGCGAAGTCGTCGAGCACGAGGACGTCGGTCCGCGCCCAGGCCCGCATGAGCCGGGGCAGCCGGCCATCGGCCCGGCCGGCGGCGATCTCGGCGATCAGGCGCGGTGTCCGGACATAGAGGGCGCTGTGCCCGGCCCGAATAGCCGAGAGGGCGAGAGCGCAGGCGATGTAGGTCTTGCCGACACCGGTCGGCCCGACGACCATCACGCCCTGGTGGCTGTCCACCCAGGATGCCCGGGAGAGATCGAGCAGCACGCCACGGTCGAGTCCGCGGGGTGCACGAAAGTCGATGTCTTCGATGCTGGCCTCGAGTCGCAGCTTGGCCGCCCGAAGGCAACGCTCCAGACGGCGGTTCTCGCGCTCGGTCACCTCCCGATCCACGAGCAACCCGAGTCGGTCCTCGAAGCCAAGGTTGCCATAGGCCGCTGGTTGTTCGCGTTGTTCGGCGAGGCCATGGGCCATGCCGGCGAGATTGAGGCCGTAGAGCTTGTCGAGAGTTGGAGTCGTGAGCACGTGATCTCCTTTCAGCGGTAGTAGGCGGAGCCACGGACGTTGGCGTGGTCGACCCTCGGACGAGCAGGCGCAGCAACCGGCAGAGGCGTTCGATCGAGGCCGCGCTTCAAGATCGAGTCGACGCTGCGATAGCCGATGGCACCTGCCGCGAGTGCCCGCTCGCAGGCGGCTACAAGCCGCTCGGAGCCATAGCGATCGCCGAGGCGCAGGACGCCCAGGCACGAACGGAAGCCTTGCGCCGGATGAGTTCGCGAAGCGAGGATGCTCGCCACGAACGCTCCAGTGGATGGCCCGGCCTGCTCGCCCCAGGCGACGAGCCTGCCTGGGCTCCAGGCCAGATGAGCCCGATGACTCGCCGGCATATGCGCACAGCTCGTGGTGGTCCATTCCGGAGTCGGCGCGACCCAGCTAGCAGCCAAGCCCCAGCCGACCCAGAATCCCGATAATGCGACCCTGTGCGGAACTCAGCCACCCAGGCGCGAAACATCGAGCAGCAGTCAAACGAGGGAGAGGGTTGAGATGGACCTGACGCTCGCACCAGCGCGCACGGCGCTCGCGGTGATAGACCTGCAACGAGGCATCGCGGGGGCGCCGACGGCCCCGCATCCCGGTAGCGACGTGGTGGCGCACGCGGCGGCGCTGGCCGTTGCGCTCCGGGCGGCTGGCGGGACCGTCGTCCTCGTCCATGTCACCCCGTCGGCGGACGGCAGGGATGGGCTGCGGCCCCAGACCGATACGCCAGCGTGGCGGCCGGGGCCCCGCCCGGCGGACTGGGCCGAGATCGTCCCCGAGCTTGGCCCCGAGCCGGGCGACGTCGTCATCACCAAGCGGCAGTGGGGCGCGTTCTACGGCACCGAGCTCGACCTCCAGCTCCGCCGGCGCGGCATCGACACGATCCTCCTCGCCGGAATCTCGACCAACGCCGGCGTGGAGACCACGGCCCGCGACGCTTATGAGCGCGGCTACGAACAGGTGTTCGTGGAGGACGCCATGGCGGCCCGGAGTCCCGACGAGCACGCGAACACGGTCCGCCAGCCTCTTCTCGCGGATCGGCCGGGTGCGCTCGACCGCCGAGGTGCTGGCCGCGCTCGAGGTGGCGACTACTAGTCCCTTGGTCGAGGCGCAAACCGCAGGATAATCGGACCCTTCGCCGTTCGGCCGCTCGTGCTCCGGACCGTCGAGCCTACGCTGCTCCCGCCGCTGCGGCTCCCAAAGCACATGCGATCGTGGCCGGGCCAACCTATTCGGCCGGCATCCGGATCCAACCCTGGCGCATCGCGTACACGACGGCCTGGGTGCGGTCGTTCACCGACAGCTTGCGCAGGATGCTGGACATGTGGTTCTTGACGGTCTGCTCGCTGATCGACAGGGCGTAGGCGACCTGCTTGTTGGTCATGCCCTGGGCGACGGTGTCGAGGATCTCCACCTCACGCGGGGAGAGTGGCGCGAAGATCGGCGCCGCCTCCTGGCCGTAGACCGCCAGCTCGCGGAACTCCTTGAGGACGCGGCTTGCGAGGGCCGGCTTGGCGAAGACCTTGTCGTTGATGAGGTACTCGCCGATCGAGACCCGGCGGATGATCGTGACCAGGTCGTCCGGGGCCACATCCTTGAGGATGAAGGCGGCCGCACCGGCCTTGATGGCGTCGAACAGGGCGTCCTCGTCCTCGCTCACCGCGAGCACGATGACCCCGGCGCTGGGGAGCTCCCGCTTGATCCGCTGAGTGGTCTCGATGCCGCCCGGTGCCGGCAGCGAGAGGTCCATGAGGATGATGTCCGGCGAGGTCTCGACGACGGCGTCGAAGGCGCTCCGGCCATCGTCGGCCTCGCCGACGACCTCGAAGTCGTCCTCTTTCTCCAGGATGGAGTGGATGCCGACGCGGAACAGCGGGTGATCGTCGACGATGAGGATCTTCGTCTTCTCACCGGGTCCCCGACGATCGGGCCTTCCGTGGCGCCGATCCGATCCACCATCTTCCATCGCGCTCATCTCCGACCGAACCAGCTTTCGAGCGTCTTCTAGCGTAGCCGGGCGGTAGGCTGGGGGCACCCTCGTCCGACGACGGGCGCTGTGCCGGGCAGCGCCGTGCGGCCCATCTCACTCGCCGCCTTCGGGGGTGCGGACCGGAGCACGACCTCTCCCGGCGTGCCGGCGCCCGCGGACCGGTCGGACCTGGTGCCGTCGGTCATGAGGCGGCCGCGATGAGGCGATCGAGGAGCTCAAACGCCGCCGATCGCGCCGCCGACCGCGCCGACTGCGTCGCCGATTCCGTCGCCGCCTGTGCCGACTCCGCCAACCGCGCCGCCAACCGCGCCGCCGACTCCGCTGCTGCCTGGGCCGCCGCCGGCGCCGACTCCGCCGATCGCGCCGCCGACCGCGCCGATAGCGCCGCCGAGCGCGCCGACTCCGCCGCCGAGCGCATCGACAGCGCCGCCGACCACGCCGACGACGCCGCCGCCGACCGCGCCGCTAACTCCGCCGACTCCGCCGACTTTGCCGCCGACCGCGCCGACTCTGCCGACTCGCGGTCGACCGGCGCGAGCGCGCCCAGCTTGGCGACCTCCTCGACGAGGCCCGCGGCCGCGAACGCAAGCGGGGCGAAGACCCGGACCGCGGCATCCGCACAGGCAAACGCGCGGCGCAGCTCGAGCTCGGGCTCGGCCGTCCCGACCAGCCTCGGGATGTACACCTTGAGCCGCTGGCGCGCGCCGTCAGGGAGCCAGTCGTTGAGGCTGCGCGCATAGGCGGCGATTACCGGGCTCGTGCAGCTCGGGCTATTCGACCAGGGCTCGCCCGCCAGGGCGCTGACTGCCTCCATGAGCGAGACGCCCTCCGAGGGTGAGGTGTGGGTACCGGAGCGGAGGACCAAGGTGTCGAGATCGAGCGTCATGCGAGGAGCCTCTGTGCGAGAGCCTCTGCACCGAACTACGGCCGGGCGCGGCGCCGCGGATGGGCTGCACCGCGACGCCCGGCCCCGACTCGGCATCGGACGTCGGAGGAGGCGTTGTCAGCGCGGGCGCTCTCGAGGGGCTCATCGCACGCGCGAAAGTGCCGAAGAGAGCATGGGCCTGATCGAGACACTCCGCACGGCGACCGCGAGAAGGGACCACAAGCGGTGGCCCGTGGCGTGGAGCTCGTGAACGGCCAGCACCCGAACAGCGCCCCTGCTGATGATGTCGCCGTGCTCGAGGCCCGCCCGCGCCGCCGGGCTGCCGGGCACGACCGCGCTTCCTCCGGCCGGCACGATCCCCCGGAACAGGAGCGCCCGTGACACTCACCGGATCGTGCGCTTCTGGCCCGGGCTCACGCACATGGGCGCTAGCTGGCCGGGCGGTCCCTAGAGTCGTTGCATCGCGAGCCAGAAGTCCTCGGAGTCCGAGTGCCCGTACGGCCCCCGCAGCGCGTCGTAGGTATCGCGGAACCTGACCCAGAGGCCGAGCATCAGGGTCTCTTCGCTCTCGGCTGCTGCCGCCCTCGCGGGGCGTCGGACGATCGCCGCGATGTACGCGGCGACCTGGCACCGCTGAGCGGGGGTGAGGGGTCGCTGGTCGGGACGCCCGTCGGACAGCTCGTCAACCGTCGACTCGAACGCGCGGTTGTCGAAGTTCCCGGTCCTGCTGGGCTGGTGCACCATTGGACTCCTGAGGACGCCTTTGGATCTAGCCCGCTGACTGCTGGACGTCCCTCGTCAGCGGGAGGCTCGGCAGCCTGGCCCCGGACCGCCCCAGCCCCATGTGCGCGTCAGTCGCCCTCGGGCGGCGCGGGGTCAAATCCATTCGCTCGGACCGTTTCCCACACTATCCAGCTCTATGAAAGTGGGCCAGCGGTCAAGCTGGGTACCTCGCATTTGATTTCGGCCAGGTGCCTCACGGACCCTCGGATAGTGGACGGGATCGAGCAGCGCTCATTTCTCTATGGCCTTCTTCTTGAAGGACAAGGCTAGATGGGAGGCTGCGCCGGCGGCCCAATTCGATGCGGGGTCGTCAAGCGACCAGTTGGATAGCGGGGCCTGCCGGAGCGAACGGTTCGTTCTTGGCTAGGACATGCCAGATGGCTTCGGCCAGCTGGCGGGCAATATCGATCCGGGCGACCTTCGCGCCACGCTGGCGGCCCAGGCGGCGCTTGTTGCGCTCGTAGCGGTCTCGATAGTGCGGATCGCGCGCGGCGTGGGTCGCTGCCTCCACCAGGGCCCAGCGCAGGTACTTAGGTCCGTTCTTGGCCAGCGGTCCGCGGAAGTCGCGGTTGCCCGACTGGCGCACGAGCGGGCACAGGCCCGTGTATCCGGCCAGCTTCTTGGGACTCGCGAACCTTCCGATGTCGCCGATCTCGGAGGCAATGGTGTAGGCCAGAAGCGGGCCCACGCCGGGCACAGTCAGCAACAGCGGGATGTAGGGGTGGTCGGCGCCGAGACGGGCCAGCTCACGCCCGCACTCATCAATGCGCTCGTCGAGCTCGTCGACCATGGCGAGGCTCGTCGCCAGAGTCCCCGCCCAGGGCTCGGGCAGCTCAAGACCGGCGAGAAGCCTGCGGCCGGATGTTCCGAACAGGTCGGATACCGGAATGTTGTGACCGAAGGTCATCAGGGTGGCATGGATACGGGCACTTCAACGCGCTCCGGTGGTGGACCAGATGGAGTCGGAAGCGGGCCCGCTCGCGCTCTGCCCGAACTCCTGGAGTCGGCAGCCAGATCTCGGGCACGAGGTCCCGGCGGGCCAGCTCGGCCAGCACGTGAGCGTCGATCTTGTCCGTCTTGGCCGCCAGGGGTGCGACGCCTTTGGCCTTGACCGCGTCGGCGATCATCACGTCCCAGCCCAAGCGCTCAAGGCTGTCGTGGACGAAGCGCGACCCGGTCATCGACTCTATGGCCGCGCTGACTTCCTGGCCGTGGCGCAGGACCCGATCGGACAGGGTACGCAGGGCCTCCGCGTCTGGGTGAACGGCTAGGACGTCGACCGTTCGCCCTTCTTCATCGAGCACGTGGACATCGAGCCTCTGGCGCGACAGGTCCAATCCGACGTACAACATGGCTGGAGCCTCCCGGTGCTTGTTGCTTTTGACAACCCAACTTTGTCACCGGTGGGGCTCCCTTTCATGACCATTCGATCGTGCGGTCGACCCGCGGGCGTCCATCGACGCGGCCACCGCTAGAGCGAGCGGGCTGCGAGATCAGACGCGCTCGAGGCTCGGCTTCACCTCGGTCACGAGCCTCGTCATGGATTCCTCGTCGTACGGGGAGGGGAACCCAGCCACGAGGTGCCGGTAGCCGATCTCGAGGTAGGGGGCCAAGAGCTCGGCCACGTCCTCGGGCGTCCCGACCGGCTGGTCCTGCCAGACCCGTGCCCGGCCGTTGCGCTCGAAGATCGAGCGGAACACGCGCTGGGCCTCCTCTCGCGAGTCGCGTATCACCACCACGCCGATCCCGGTCGTACGCTCGATTTCGCGCTCGTCGCGCCCAACGTCCGCGCAGTGCTGCCTGAGCACCACGTCCTTCCGCCGGACGTTCGCGAGCCCGCCGCCGATGTTGCACGCGTCCGCATACTTCGCGACTAGCTTGAGCGTCACCTTCTCGCCGTCGCCCCCGACGAGGATCGGCAACGCGGACTGGATGGGCGGCGGGTCGTTCCGGACCTGCCGAGCGTGGTACCGCTCGCCGCGTGCGGTCGGCTCCTCGCCGTGCAGCATGCCGCGTATGACCGGCAAAGCCTCTCCGAGCCATCGGAGACGCTCCGGGAAGCCACTCCCGAACGGGAACCCGAACGCGAGGTGCTCAGTTTCGAACCAGGCGGCGCCGATCCCTAGGATGGTTCGGCCGTTGCTGATGTGGTCGAGTGTGGTCGCCATCTTCGCCACGAGGGAGGGCTCCCGGAACGTGTTAGCCCCGACCATGAGACCGATCCGGACGCGCTCCGTAGCCATGGCCCACGCCGTGATCGTGAGCCACGACTCGAGCATCGGGCCGTCGGCCGAGCCGACGATGGGATAGACGTGGTCCCACGTCCAGAGGGTGTCGTAGCCGAGCCGGTCCGCGCGTTTCCCGGCCTCGAGCAGCGACGGCCAGTCGGTGTACTGGTTCCAACAGAGGGCTCCGAGCTTCACATCGTTCATCCGACGAAGTCTATCGCGCCCCTCCTTGACGCCCCGGCCGCAGTCCTCCGCACCCAGTTGGTGGCGACACGCATGGTCCTGTTCACGGTTCGCCGAACTCCACCGGTTGGTCGTCGGTGGATCTACACGATGGAGTCGTCGTGAAGGCACGGCGGCGGCCATCTCCGGCCCCATCGGATGACCGCGCTCCGCCTAGCGCCCATCGGCGATCGCCCGGAGGCGCGGCGGGAGGCCGAGGTCGTCATCGATGGAGCCGAAGTTGTGCTCGGGCTCGACATGGAGGCCAACCCGCGCGGATGGCGAGAGGCCGAGTTCGCGGGCAAACAGGCGGATCTGGTCGCTGTCGTCCCGGATGACCTGGTGGAGCGGGTTCTTGACCAAGCCCCCATCGCGCCTCACGAGAGGGCCACTCCCGGCATAGAGGCGAGCAGCCTGGGCGTAGCGACTGACTGCTTCGCAGTAGCAGCGCAGGATGTCCGAGTCGGGGACGCGGATGACGCCCAAGTGACCCATGCCGCTGATCACCCGCCGCCACACGGCCTTCGCCTCGGCGTCCATGTCGGCGGGCATCTTCGGGACGTTTGACGAGGGGATCGGCTCACGGTAGTTGACGCGGCTCGGGCGCGTCTCGCCGCGGAGGATCTTCACCTTCGTCGGCGTCGGGGCCGGACCTCGCCTACCCAAGACCCAGACCTCCGACGCCAAGTAGGGACTGAGTGGTCATTGGGCCGGCTCCATCCCCTCGTGACGTAAACCGCGAAACCTGGATGCGCGAGAGAACGCCCGCGCGGGTCACCTGCGAACGACCCATCGATCCCTCGTGACCCCTCCCCCTACCGGTGTGTCCCGCCCCAGGCCAACTCGATCGTGGTGATTGTGCTCGCGTCGAAGTGGCCGCTGGCAGCATTGCGGCGCGGACGGTCATCAGGCTGGCGCTCATCAGTACCTGCCTGCCATCCAGCGAGAGGTGGCGTCGTCTTCCTCGGACTCCTTCACTGCGGTGAGCGCTGATCGAGCCGATGGCGTGAAGCCGAGTTCGCGGGCGAAGGCACGGATGAGGTCTGCATCGTCGCGAACGACCTGGTGGAGCGGGTTCTTGACGAGATCGCCGCGTCGGGCGCCGCGGACGAGCGGGCCGCTCTGCTCCAGCATCGCTGCGGCGTGCTCGTATCGGACGACTGCCTCGCAGTAGACGCGAAAAGCATCCGTGTCGACGCTCGTGAGAACGCCGGTATGCGAGTAGTCGCAGATGATCCGCTTCCAGATCGCCTGCGCCGCGGCGCTCATACCGGCCGGCATCACGGGCCCGTTCTTGGCCTTCGGTGCATTGCGATTGAGGCGCGACGGCCGCCGCTCCCCGTGCAGCAACTTGAGCTCGGTCGGCATTGGCGCCGGACCTCGCCTACCCAAGGAGCACCGCCTTTGAGCCTGTGAAGTTCTGCCAGCGCTCGACGGCGACTTGGACGTACTTCGGGTCGATCTCCATCGCGTAGCAGCGCCGACCTAGGGTCTCGGCCGCTATTAGGGTCGTGCCTGAGCCCGAGAACGGCTCGTAGACATCGCCGGCGTGGTGCCCAATGGCTCGACCCATGGCCTCGACGGGCTTCTGCGTGGGGTGGTCGTACTTCTGCTCGGTCGAGCCGCCCATGATCATCTTGGGGCTGGCCATCTCCCACAGCGTGGTGTCGGAATGACTCCCCCGCCACGATGCAGTCTTGCCCTTCCGGACCGCGTACCAACAGGGCTCGTGCTGCCAGTTGTAGGCCGACCGCGACATCGCCGCTTGCGTCTTGGCCCAGATGATCTGCTGGCGCAACTCGAAGCCGATCCGCTCGAGGCCCTGGCTGACCTCGATCATGCCGGTCGTGGCACACCAGACGTACGCCACTTCCAGACTCGGCACGAGTTCGAACGCCGCGGACCAATCTGCCCGCGTGTCGCCCGAGATGCTCGTGTTGCGGTGGCCCGTCGTGCGCCTGTGGGCGCTACTGCGCGCCCGTGTGGCGTCGCCGCCGTCGGAGTGAACAGATGGGCCATCGAGCTGCATGTAGGGGCGCTCGGCCGGACCCAGGCCGTTGTACACGCCATCGCGCCAGGTCGGGTCGAGGCTCACTCCGTAGGGCGGGCCCGTCGCGAGGAGCGTCGGCGCGGCACCTTCGAGCAGCCGCGCGACGTCTTGCGGGCTCGTGGCGTCCCCGCACAGCAGGCGGTGCTCGCCGAGTACCCAGAGCTCGCCTGTCTTGACGTAGGGCTCCTCGGATGGCTCGGGCACGTCGTCGGGATCGGTCAGGCCAGCCTTCGGATCGTTGCCGGCCAGGTCGCCGAGCAGCGCCAGCAGGCCCGCGTCGTCAACCGAGATGCCCGCCAGCAGCTCTTCGAGCTTCGCCGTGTCCGCGGTCGCCATCGCGCCGATGGGATCGAGGGTCGCGAGGACGAGCGCTTCCTCCTCGGGGTCGAGGTCGACGTAGAGGACGGGCACGGTCGCCTCGCCACGGGCGAGCGCGAGCGCCACTCGAGCATGGCCGTCGACGACGAACCCGGAGCGCTTGTTCACGAGAACCTGCCCGACCCAGCCAACCTGGTCGAGCGCGGCGACCAGGGCGTCCTGCTGCGCCTTGGGATGGATGCGCCAATTCGCGGGATTGGCGAGAAGCTGGTCAGGTGCCTCCTCGCCCGAGCCTGTGATCCGGCTACGCCAGGGCGCGGTGGGGGCCGTGGGGCGATGGACAGGGGCCCTCTTTCGTGGGGTGGCGTGAGTGGCCATGCGCTCACTCATCGCGTGCCTCCGTCGCCCGTGGGCGTGGTCTGCATAGGCGACCACCCGGATTTTTCGCGAAACCCGGCCGTGCGTACACGAAGGGAAGGCGCGGACGTTCGCGATCCGCCCTGCACGTGGGGTCCTCCCCACCGGTGGTCAGGCATGGGCCTTACGCTCCTGACGCTGGATTGCAGCACGTCGACATCGGCCCGAGCAGCGCAGTGCGGCCCGTCCTGCCGACGATGACGGGCGGACCAGAGGCAGTGGCGCAGCGGAGTCCCAAGCACCCTCAAGTCCCTTCGAGCGAGGATCGCGCTATCGTCCGAAGCGTGCGCCAGGTTGACGCCGCGGTCTATTCGCCTGCGGTGCTACGCGTGCGGGACCAATCTTGGGAGCGTTGGGGAGCGACTGGTTCACGACAGAGGCCGCCGTCCTCGCGTATCTGGCCGACTCGGCGCTACGGAGCAAAGACCCGTACGCACACACCCAAGCGCATACTCGTCGAGGGCTGACACATACAAGGGTCCTGACGAGGGAGGCGACGCATGAAGCGCGCTGGCGGCAAGAGCACACCCCGGGGCGGGTCGGCATGAAGGCGGTCTACCTGCCGAACGATCGGGCGTTCCTCCGCTACATCGAGGTCCCGGGCGACGATCCCCCCTTGCTCTGGCTGCACGGCTGGCAGTGCTCCGCGACCGGAGAGCTGATGCCTGCCGCGGTCCAGGCGCCGCTGCGAGGGCGCCGTTCGCTCCTGATCGACTTCCTCGGCCATGGATACAGCGACAAGCCGCCTGACTTCGGCTATGCGCGAGAGGATCACGCTCGAACGATCGTCGCCCTCATCGACGCCCTGGGATTGAGCGAGTGTGGCCTGGTGGGTCACAGCATGGGCGGCGCTGTCGCCGTCCACGTGGCGACGGCTCGGGCCACCATCGTGTCGCTGCTCATCATGGCCGAAGCGGCGATTGACGCCGGAGGCGAAGAACCTCTCGGTGGTCAAACCGAAGATCAGTTCGTCGAGCGCGGCTTCGGCGAACTGCTCGAGGCTCAATCGAGGGAGGCGGAAGCACAGCCGGACGGCCTGCGAGCCGCCCATCTCGGGATCACTCGGCTCGTCGAACCTCGGGCAATCCATCGCGAGGCCGTTTCTTCCCTCGAACGGGGGACCAACCCATCCGTTCGCTCGCTCTTGCGCACACTCCAGATGCCGCGCTGGTATCTCCAGGGCGAAGAGAGCGATCCCGAGCCCGACCTCCAGCATGACCTTGCAGCGATGGGTGTCGGGTGGAAGGTCGTCCCGAAAACGGGACACCCGATGGGGCTGCAGAATCCGGAGGGGCTCGCGCAGACGGTCGCCGAGGTGCTGGTCGCGTCCTGGCCCAGGTAACGCCTCATCACTTAGAGCGGCTCCAGGCTCGGCACGACGAGCCACCCGGCCGCTCTTCCGACATAGATCAGCTGCTCGGTGGAGAGACCCGATTTCGCACGCAGGTCGGCGAGGTGGCGCTTCGCGGTGCTCGGCCGGATGCCGACCAGGTCGGCCGCGTCCGGGATGGACCCGCCCGATGCGACGTACGCGGCGAGGACGTCCAGCTGGCGGGCCGTCGCTGGCCGCGAGGGCCTTCGGCCGGCCACGTCAGAGGGCTCTCAACGCTGACGCTGGACAGCGCGACCACGCCCCCGGCCGCGAGGGAAACGACGCGCCGGGGTGCACGCGCCCCGCTGCGATGCGCCGCCGTGTGGCCCACAACACCGGCGAAACGGCCCACGGACAGGCGGGAACGGCCCACGGCGGGGGCTCGTCCACGTTCCGGTGGGCCAGTTGCGCCGATTGGGCCGGTTCTGGAGCGGAAGGACATCCAGCTTGCCTGGACCTGCCCATGCGGCACGTCAGCCCGTCATGCCACGGCGATGCTGCCGGTCCCGTCGGCGCCTCACGCGACATCACGGAGGGCCTTGGCGATGCGATCCGGAACTATGATCCGAGTGGTGGGACCGGGAGGCTCAAATCCTCTCGCCCCGACCAAACTCAGCAATCGATGCCTTGAGCTCGTACACGGGCGGTAGTGCGGCGTTGAGGCCGAGTGCGATTGCGTCTGGCGTCAGCTGATAGATCATTTGTTCGAATCCTATCACTTCTGTGCGAGCAAACAAGGCCAGAGCCAGGGCTTGACGCCCATCCGGGCCCGAGTCGGCCCACAGCGCCGGTAGCGAGCGCAGGTAAGCGACGACCTCGGGTGGGGTCAGGCGCCCGGTCCGGACCGGCTCCCGAGCGAGCTGCTCTTCCCCATCGAGTCGAGCCATCGCGGCCTGCCAGGCGGCCACGTCACGCGTTCGAGCAAGATGATGTCCAAGCTCGTCGCGATCCCGCTCGATCCGAGCGAGCGAGACCCTGTCCACCTGGGCCGGTCGGTCGTTGTACAGGCCGACGGCCTCGGTGATGGTGACGTCATCCACGCCGCCTACCTGCCCGAGAAGCTCGCCGATCGCGTCCTCGTACCAGCTCTGCGGATAGGAGTGGCCCTGGACCCGCTTGTCGTGGTCGTCCGAGTAGCGGCGTCGCACGTTGGGAGTCGCGGCGACGAACGCCTCACACGTCGGGGCTGGGTGGCGGTACCGCCCGGTGTCGCCATAGAGGAACCGTCCACAGCCCGAGCAGCGCAGACGGAGCGGGTAGTTGCGCTTGACGATCCGGCCGGGCGTCCGAGTTCGCCGCAGCTCGCGCATCGATTGCACCTTGGACCAGAGGGCAGGCTCGATCATCGCCGCCAGGCCCGCCGGCTCGCCGGTGCGTAGACGTCCCGCGTAGATCGGGTTCGTGAGGAGCTCGCCGACGTGGGTCTTGGCAAGCCCGGTATCCCTTGCTACCTCCCAGTCGGTCTGCCCAATGGCGGCAAGTTCATAAGCCCGACGAACCGTCGCTACCTTCGCCTCATCGATCCGAAGCGTTGAGGGCTTGCCCTCGCGGATGATCCCGTATGGCGCCCGGTTGCCGCCGGGCACCCCGAGGCGACGACGCTTCGCGGCATAGCCTTCACCGACTCGCTTGGAGAGCTTGCGGCTGTACGCCTCGGCCTCGTGCGCCTCGCGGACGAACTGGTCCCAGTTGTTGGGGTCCGAGCTGAGCAGTCGCTCGTCGGCGAACAGGACCACCACTCCGGCCGCGTGAAGGTGATCCTCAACCGCGATGAGGGTCTGCTTGAGGTTGCGCAGGAAGCGGCTCACGTAGCCGACGACGAGGACGTCGAAGGCGCCTGCCTGGGCCGAGGCAACCATCGCCTCCCAGGTCGGGGTGCGCCAGGCCGAGGTCCAGCCCGAGGAAGCGACCGACCACTCGAGGCCACTGTCGGCGAGACCGTACCGGGCAATGGCGTGGTCCTGCTGCTCGCGCTGCGAATCGGGGCCGAAGTTGTCCCACTGGCCGGCGGTCGACTCCCGGAACCAGCGAGCCACCCGTAGGCCGTCGACTTGGTCGAGCGATCGGGGCAGGGCGCGTTTCATGGGGTTGGCTCCTTTGCGGTGAGGTCGGTCAGCACCTTACCTCGCGCCCGCCGTGCTTCAACGTCCCGCAACGCCACTACCAGGGCCAGGATGGCTGGGTTGGTCGGGCAAGGACCGGCCTCGCGTGAGGCGCCGGGAGACCCGGTCTGACCGGAAACCGCCTGCGTACTCGCCAAACGACCCGATCGGGGCGCCACGGCCTCCAAAGGTGTTGCAGAGGTGTTGCACGACACCTTCCGAGTCCGGCTTAGCCGGCTCCGACAGGCAGGACCGCAGGTGGCCTTGTCGACACGGGCCCGGGAGGGGAGGGGCTCGCCGCAGACGACGCAGACCCGCATCAGCAATGATGCCATCGGCTGGGCGCTCACGCCGGTGCACCGGCAGTCGAGACGGCCGCGAGCACTCGGAGCGCGGCCGCAGCGCAGGGGCCGCAGCGATAACGCTCATCGCGACCGAGTTGGTCGCCGCAGGAGCAGCACGACCCGGGCGCGAACCCGATCCCCGGCCGAGCGAGCAGCGGCGGCATGGTGCCGGTCCGGCGCACCTGGGTGGCCATGACTGTGGCCCGCCAGCCGATGGGATCGGCCTCGAACAGGGCGAGGATCGCGTCACGGTGGTGCGTCAGGGCCGCCCTCTCGGCGCCCGACAGCGCCTCCCGCGGGCGGTAGCGGAGACGGCCGTCGCCGGCAGGTGCGAGCAGGATGCCGCGACGACGGAGCTGTCCGAGAAGCGCTGCGGGACTCATCCGATGGTCCCCCACTCGTCGGTCGCTGCCTCTTCAGGCGCAGGTAGAGGGGCCTCGAACCAGTCGCCCAGGTCGGGCGACTCGCGGAGGGCTGTGTTCTTGAGCGCCGGCGACTCGGGCTCTCGGGCGGCACCGTCGGGATTGCACGCGGGGCAGACCCAGCGATCCCCGACCCAACGGTGGACCGACTGGTGGTCGTGGTAGTGGTCGCAGCGGACGGTCGAGGACGGCTCGTCACCAGCGGACCACAATGGCTGGTCCCCTGGACCATCTTGGACCAGCGGCCGCACTGGGGGTTCGGTGGGCGCAGGGAGCGGTCTGGTCCAGGATGGTCCATGGACCGGGCCATTGTGGTCGCCAGATAGTCGCAGACCTCGATACAGGCGCTGGCGGTCGTCGTCACGGGGCCTGACCGTTCGCAGGCCCGGTAACACGGCTCGCAGATCCCGCCCAAACGACGAAGACGAACCGACCCGGTGGCCGTTGTCCTCGGCCCACGACTTCCAGGCGCCATAGAGTTCATCGCACGGCACTTGCGAGCCCGGATCGACCTCGCATCGCTCGCAGACGAAGGCACTGGTCGGGCTGACGAGATCGGCCAAGGCCACGATGGCGTCGGTCGAGGATGCGGGCTCGGTGAAACGTCCCCGGGCGTTGAGTCGCTCGAGTCCGTCGAGCACCCAGGAAAGGATGCCCGGCAGCTCGGTGAGCAGCTCACCGGTGAGGGCTGGGTTCTCACGGCCGAGCCAGCTCTGGCGCAGGGTGAGCACGAGGAAGCGACCCGCGATCGCGCCGGACGCATCACCGAAGCGAGGCAGTTCGTTGCTGATCACGAGGAACCGCGTCGGCAGGGTTCCGGTCCAGGGCTCCTTGTACTTGCGGTCCACCGTCAGCATGTCCTCGCCGGACACCGACAACAGCCGCTCGACGACCTGATGCACGTTGGCGCCGCCCAGGCGCGCGTCGGACACGATCGCGAGGGGCTTGCCGATGAGCGGCGACAAGCCGAAGTTCGTACCCAGCGACGCCAGGGTGGGACCCGCGTAATTGCCCCGCCCGACGAGCGCCTTCAGAACCCGGGCGATGACGCCCTTGCCGGCCCGGGTGGGACCGATCAGCAGCAGGATCTTGTGCAGGTCGCGCCGGCCGGAGATGACGTAGCCCATGAACTCGGCCAGAGTTTCGATCGCCTCGGGGTCGTCAGGCCACAGCTCGTCAAGGAACGTGAGCCAACCGGTCGGCGCCGGTGGGTCGGCCTGGTAGTCGAACGGCACGGCGACCTGATTGAAGTAGGCGTTGTCGTGGCTGATTAGGGTCCGGGTCGGGATGTCCAGCAGCCCGTTAGCACAAGACACGAGCTCGGACGCCGGGGGATGATCGCGATCATCGAGCCAGGCCGGCATGTCGTTGGTCGCGGTCAGATGGGTAACGGCTCGCAGCGCGTCAACCAGATCGGCGATCCGATAGCGGTTCGGGGCCCACGGCTCGAGCGTCGTGACGCCGTTTCTCATCTTTTCGAACACCGCGTGCTCGGTGTACCGGTAGCACTCGGCCCGCAGCGCTGAGTCCGCCACTTCGAGCCAGTGGCTTGTCTGCCAGCGCCAGAACTCGCCGCGCCAGTACCGCAGGATCAGGCCGTCGGCCGGACCGCCGAAGCGCTCCGCTACGAGTCGGTTCGCGACCCGCATCGGCTCCGACGGGGGCGGCAACGGGGCCGGCTCCTCCCCGTTGCCGGCGGGGTCGGCGCTCTCCGGCGATGTGGGACCCAGATCGCCAGACTCCGACTCCGGCGCATCGTGGTCGTCGCCCCCGGCAGGAACGCCCGCGTCGGCGGCGTCGGCCGCTGGCCGCGGTGGTGTTGCCCGCCCACTGCCCGGCGGGTAACGCCCGACGCTCGACGCGATCCCCCAGACTGCGTCCTCGGGCAACGGCGGTTGACAGCGGCCAGCATTGACCGCGAGCAATCCGGCCTCGATCTCTGCGGCCGTCATGCCCCGTCGACGCATCGTGCCGGCGAGCGAGGTGAGTGTTGCGTTCCGCTTGCCTTCAGGGATGGTGTCGGACTCGTCTGGACGGTCGCCTGCCGTCCGGGGTGATCGGGCTGCATCTGCGACCCATGCCGGCGCGTCCGCGATCCCATCCTCAGTGGGGACGACCCATTCGTAGCGCACGCCGCTGGCGTGGAGCGAGGGCGGGACGACGACATACGAGCCTGGCCCGCGCAGATCGACATGCTCTCTGACGCCGACCTTGGGTCGGAGGGGCACCTGCGCGCGATAGACGTAGTGCCATCCGCGCCCTGTCCTCGAGGTTGCCGTATGGGGCAGCTCGTCAGCTGCGAACGCGGACGCGAGGTCGGCCACGTCCACGTCCACGACGACATAGTCGTCGGGAACGACGGCGCCGATGTTCGCCCCGGGCCACATGCCCCACCAGCGGCGGATCTGGTCGGCGTCGGTGGTCGCATCACTGAGTCCGTTCTTGGTTCGCGGGTGCTTGCCCGGTGACGAGCAATCGGGCCGACGGCAATCACACGCGCCGTCAATCGGCGTGTGCAGCGGGATCACCCTCCACCCGGTGGCTGCTATTGCGAGAGCGCTCTCGAGAAGGGCGTTCATGCGTCGGTCGACTCAATGGCCAGCAGTCCGCACAGGTCCCAACGGGACCGCCGGTGGGCGATCCCACCCGGATAGGTCGTCGGGGCGAACCTCCCGAGCAGGGCATCGGCGATGTCGACTGCGTGTGCAGCGGCCGCGGTTCGCAGGTCCGGGGTCATCCTCGGGTCCCTCGCGGCCGGCGGGGCCGGGTGTCCAGCTCGGCGCGTGCCGCTGCTGCAAGCCGTTCGATGGTCGGCGCGAGGCGGACGTACACATCGAGCCATGCACGCTCGTCGCCCCGCGCGGGCGCCCGGATGACGCGCCGGAGCGCACCGTCAGGCGTGATCTCGATAGAGAGCGTGCCCTTCACTTGGATCCTCCGCGTCCGGCGTCCCTGCTCTGGCGCGGGGGCGTTCACGAGGAAGAGCGCGAGAAGGGCCCCGAATCAACCTCCCCCGGCGAGAATCTTCCGAAGGTTCTTCAGGCCCGCCTTTACGCTCTGGCTCACAGCTTGCGGCGTCCTGCCCGTGGCGCTGGCTACGTCGACTTCCGGCCGATCCTCTAGCCACACGGCAATCAGGTCCTTGCGTTGGCGGGCGGGAAGCCGTGCCACGGCGGCCGCCAGGTCGATAGCGTCCACGGCGCGTGGCGCCTCATCGGCGATCGACAGAGACTCAAATTCTGATGACTCGATCTCCGGCAGAACTAGCTCGTGCATCCCTCGCCGCGCTTGCTGGCCGGCGCGGCGCTGAGCTGATAGACGGAGATATGCCGCGACGGACGGGATGTTCAGCAGGGCGGATCGTGCGCCGACGCGGCCGATGTGCCTGTGCAAGACGTCCGCCGCCACATCCTCCGCGATCTCGGGGGCCACGTGGGCAGCTCGGGCCAGCGCCTCAACCAGACTGGGGAACACCCCCGCGTCGACGTTTCGCGCCCCGCCCCGGAACGCCCTGACATAGGCGCGCATCAGCGGCACAAGCGCGTCCCGGTCGCTCTGCCCGGCAACCGAGTCGAGGATGTCATCCACGAAGGCCAGGCGACGCCGGCGTGCGGCGTCCGCGCTCCGCGCTTCACGTACCCGCCGCGTCTGCTCCTGGTCGCTCAGCCCGCGCCAAAGCGCCGCATCGAACACGAGCGCGCAGCGCGCAAGGCCGGCGGCCGTCCGGTCGGCCACGACGCGCTCTTCCTCGCTGCTGTACGGCTGCCCGTCCGCGTAGACGCGCCACTTGTGCCAGGCATTCGCGCTTGCCTCTCTGACCAGCGCGGGGTAGATCTCCGGACGCTCAAGGATCAACTTGTCGAGCGCCAATGTCTCGGGCCAACGGTCCGCAGCGTTCATGCCGGCGAGCCACTCGTCGATCGTCGCCTCGTCGCGTGCTGCGGCCAGGATCAGGGCGTCATCATCGCCGCCCACGGCGCGCCCCGATAGAGCTCGGAGCGCCTCCAGCTCCGCGTGTCGCCACGTGCGCTTCCGCTCGTTCATTGGACGCTACTCCGCGGTGATGCATGCGGGATCGAATGTGCGACCCCGGAGTGTATCGGGCACGACGGCGAGCAGCCGACGTGTCCCGCGGCTGCTCCGGCGCATCGCAGGGGTTCGCCGTCACGAGCCTAATCCAGACACTGGAGCGGTAGGGGGATGAGAGGCAGGCGATCGGGGACGTCAGCCGGCTTGACCCGATCGGGCGTCTTGCCAAGATCGGCGAAGAACGGCCAGAGCATCCGGCCGTAGGACTCGACGGTCCGCGTGGAGCCGGAGCGGTTGCCCTTCTCGACGAGGAAGGCGTAGAGGGCTTGGTCCCAGGCGGAGGGGTCTCCGCTGGCGAGGGCGGGGAGTGGTTGAGCGGTCATGGTGGACGCCTCGGGTGCGAGATGGTCGCCCACATGACTCACTCGACTGGCCGGGAATAGCAACACCATGACCAACTCGTGGCCGCGCTCATCGAGCATCACTCGCGAGCCGGTCCACCTCCACGACGCCGGACTGTCCGCGGTCGGGGCACTCGTTCCTACTGACCAGCTATAACCCCGGCCGAATTGGCGGCGGGTGGGAGACCTACAATCCCGATTGTGTCCGCGGCAACGATTGAGAGCCGCGGCAAGATCGGAGGGGATCAGATGCCGCCAAGCGAACCCGTCTTTCTGGGGCTCAACGAGGGGACCTGGTTTGCGGTCATCGCCCTGCTCTTGACGATGGTCGTATCGATCCTCGCGACCGTGCTTGGGTATCGCTCGGCCGGCAAGGACCGAGAGTCCCGGATCGTGCTGTCTCACATGGATCGGGAGACGGCCCGGGAAGCGCGCGAACAAGCGCGTCGGTTGACTGCCTACGCGGACCTGGCGACATTCCTCGACAGGATGGTCGAGTGGACG
>Ga0116120_1001022_pt1 | contig 20701 bp, 20 predicted proteins | sample June2015DPH_11_1_3_FD_89724 | JGI IMG/M metagenome (GOLD analysis project Ga0116120, IMG submission 89724) | Peatland microbial communities from SPRUCE experiment site at the Marcell Experimental Forest, Minnesota, USA - June2015DPH_11_150 | ecosystem: Environmental > Terrestrial > Soil >... | reverse complement strand
GGATGACCTGGCGTACCTCCGGCAGGCGGCCGAGCGTGTCCATGGCGAGTTCGCGCGCCCGCGTGCCCGGCTGGGAATCCTTCGCAAAGCGCAGGCACTTCTCGATCTCGGTGGTCATGCGCGCGGCGATTTCCCCGAGGCGCCGTTCGATGAGGGTGCCGACACTCCGGCGGGTGACGGGGCTCTGCTCGAAAAAGCCCGGGAAGAGCACGTGCATCAGGTCCGAGGCCAGCCGGTTGACCGACTCTTCGGAAGGCAGGTTGGTGCCGTCGAAATGGTTGATGCCGCCGTGGGCTTCGTACGAAGCAAGGAGAGCGTGCTTGATGGAGTCGAGGGACATGGCCGGGTGCACACCACTTTCCGCGAGGAAGCCCGGCGGGTCAAACCGGATAACGGGACATGGCCGGGTAGCAACCACAAGGCGCATGTCCTCCCAAACCATGGCGTTGAGCAGCCCGAACTGAGCACCGTTTGATCGGTGCCGGCCGCGGATTTCTGGCCGGTCTTCGCCTCTTGATGGAACCTGTTTTCAAGAGGGTAAACCAGGAGTAAGTTTTATCGTCATCTCCCGAACAAAATGGCCTTAGAAAGCGGGCAAATTATCTGCGCAGGCACATGACTGTAACTTCGCCGATAATATGTCCGCTTTTGAGAGGCATCTTGTCCGGGAGACGACGACAAGATCCTACTCCCGGCCATCGCACTCTGGGAAAACAGATTCCAGAGCAGGGCGAAGGCCGGTCAATTTTGTTCAGGCAGGGGAATTAAACAGGGCTGAGTTCGGGCTGCTGAACTAGGTTGGCTAATCGGTTCGCCGGCACACCAGGGGCCGGGAAAGAGGGGATGGCAGAGCCTCTGCAGGTTGCCGGCATGGGCGTTGCAACGGGCCTGCCGCTGGTCGCTGGTGGCCTGCTTGGCCTGACTAGGATTTCGTCCAATGCCAACGCTACCAGCGCCACTTCAGCAACGCCGGGGCGTCGCGATGCGAGGAAATCCACCCGCTTTCGCAGGTTCACTATGGTCGAGAGATACCCGAGCGTGATTAGTGCCGCGCCAGCGATGCGAGTCGCGTCCTGCGCTGACACCGATGGGAAATACCGCTTTGCAATAGCAATCGCGTCTTTCTTGCTCAGATCTTCGGGCAACTGCATGGTGCGGGTCAACCGCCGCTGGATCTGATTCGCATTCCAGCCTGCTTTTCGAAACCGGTCGCATTGGCGTGCGAAGAACTGTGGCGTGCTAACGAGAGCCACCGGCACGGAGAAATCCACCAGCGCCGTACGCAGCCAGTCCAGACGTTTGGGCACGCTCCCTTGGTAGCGCTGGCTCTGCGGCCATAAGAAGTGTGCCTCGTCCAGGACAAGCATTAGATGGCCTGGTTGGAGCGCATCTTGAATCCGCGCACGCATTTCGACGGCTTTCCTCGCGTAGGAGCATGCGGTTCCGATTCGCCGCGCGATGGCCCGGTAAAGTGTCATTTCGTCCGATCCGGATTCCAGGCGCACGTAGACCGCCTGCCCCGGATGCTGATCGCTCCAGGCGCGGGCAGCTTCGCTCTTGCCGATGCCTTCACGGCCCTCAATGAGCACAAAGCTGCGCGTCTCTCGCGCGAAATCGAGTTCCTCATACACCTGGCGGGTGATCGCGGTTTCCACGATACGCTCGCGGGCCGCGGCGATCTCACGCTGCCGCAAGCTGCAGAGCGCGTCCCACAGCGTTGGGAAATACCAAAGCCCATTCCGGAGGCTTTCGCTCTGCGGATCAACCAACGCACACTTTAGGGTCTGCGCAAATCGCCTGTCATCCAGACGGCATGCCTTCACGAAGGCCGTTGCCGGGTAACTCGTCGGATAGCCAGCTGCCTTTGCGCGTGCCTCGTTCCGGCGTGCGGGGTTGTCGTAAGCGACGAGGCCCACCATGGGATCGGCTTCCTCGACCTCGCCCTTCAGCGGGAAATCCTGCGCCCAAGGTTCGCCGATCTCGGCACGGACCGTCCGCACCTGAGCGGATGTGTAGATCTGCCCAACCTTCGCGCCGAATTTGAACATTGACGGCGTGCCAAGCCGCTCGCGATTCGCATCGAGGAATTCCGCCGCGAAGCGCTCCATACCGCCGTCCCGCCAGGAGATCTGCTGCAGCCACCAGAGCATCGCGATCTAGTCAGGATCGCTGAGCTTCTGGCAGCGAGCGGCCACGAGATTACCGAGCACTCCGCGCTCGTATTCTGCAGACGAGGCGAAAGCGTCCTGGCGGAACTGCCGCTCTTCAGGGTTCTGGTGGCGTGTGTTGGGCATCGCGGTTGGCCTCCGCTAGCATTTCGTAACCGGCGCGCAGCCGATCTTCTGAAATTGCATCTTGGTTTGGTGACACGCCGAACCGGTGCCGGTAGCGGGCGAGTTGGCGTCGCGTGCTGGCGTCGCTCTTCTGCTGATTTCTGATCTCCGCTTGCTCTTCGGCGATCTCCTGGCCCATTTCGACAGTTTCAGGGTCGGCGACCACGCGGCGGAACGGTGATGGACCATTTTCGGGGAAATAGGATCGTACCGCGGCATAGAGCGTGCGTGCTGCCCGATTGTGCGCCTCGCAGCTGGCCATGGCATGGCTGAGCTGCTCGGCAGTCGCGGACATGGCCGGAATCGTCGGTGCGGCCGGCACCACAAGCGCGGTTTTGTCGGAGCGATCGAGTTGAAGGAAAACGCTGCTGAGATCTTCGGGATTGAAGTAGACCTGCACCTGCCGCCCGCGCAAAAGACCGGTCTGCTCGCTGCGAAACCAATGCCGCTCCTTGCCGAGCTGCACGCAGATGCCGTTGGCTGTCACTTTCAGTGGCCTCCGGTGGTTGGCCAGGAGGAACCGGTATTCGGGATCGAGCCTGATCAGCGGCCGACCGTAATCGAAGAGTTGCTCCCAGGCTTCGCGCGGTGAGAGACTTTTAAGCAACCGCCCGTCCTGCGGCTCGTGGTTGTAGCGATCGCAGATCGTTTCCAAGCGCCGCATCCACTCGTCGCGATGCAGCAGAAACTCCGATGGGTGCAGGCGTCCGGCTGCCACCTGAAGCAGGTTCTTCTGCACGCGCTCGAATTTCTCCTTCTTCTCGTCGCGGCCGACGTACCCAGGCTGATCCTCCATCTCCGTCTGCAGAATTCCGAGGATGCGTTCGACCAGCTTCGCCCTTGGCAGGCGGGCATGCACGAATTCGCAGAACTCCCGCAGACCAAGCTCGGTTTCCTCCAGCGGCACTTCGTCCGCCGCACCGGTGATGAGCTTTGAGCTTTTCCAGATGCCGCGCTCGAAGTAGAATCCCTTGCGCGGCAGGCCGTACGTGTCATGAGTGCGTAGGGTCAAACCGCGAATGACCTTCGCGCTGTAGTTACGCTCGCTGTGAAGCGCGAAAGCGAGCACTCGCTGGGTCCGGCAATCGATCATCACCAGAAATTGGCCGCGGATCGCGTGCGGCCGGCCCTCTCCGTCTTCTTCCCAATAATAGACAGGCAGAGTGCAGTCATCGGCTTGGTACCAGTCGCCAGGAGCGACCTGCGACCAATCGCGACTGATGTAGGGGCCGTTCAATTGCGCTTGGCGCGGGCCGTGATGGATGTCCTGAAGCAGGCCGACGTTTGGCCCCACCAGATCGCGGACACGTCGCGGCACATACGATTTGCTCGCAGGGTTGGCGATATACGCCTGGATGGCGTCGGGCGAAAGATCGCCCTTTCGCATGAGGTCGCGCCAGGCCCTGGACAAACCGCCTGCGAGCGAATTCGCGGTGAGTTTCAGCAAGTCCTCTTCGCTCAACGGCAGATCGCGACGCGACCCCGAATGATCAGGCCGAAGATCGCAGATGGCACTCGGCTTGCAACCGCCCTCGACCCAGCGATCGAGTTTGCGGCCGAAATTACGCCGCAACGCATCGCGGGCGCGCGCCAACGGAAGCCCGGAGGCATCGAGAGCGGCGACCACAATGCGCACCGCTTTGGACTTCGCCATTCCAGCGTCGGCGAGCCGTTGGTACTCACTGAGCGCGGAATCCCAAACAATCAGCAGCTCGCCGGCAGTCGGCGCAGCTGCATCCCGCACGCGGAGGATTTGGGATGCCAAGGTTGGCAGCTCTTTGGCCAGCCGCTCGAAAACGGTCTTGGAAGGCTTCCTGACAAGCCGGCCGGGCAGATAGAGGGCCAGATCTTCGAATTTGCCCCGGTTTCCCGCGCGCTGAATGACCAGGTCGAACACCCGCCAGAAATGCCGCGAGGAGATGGCATGTCCGAAAACGCACTCATAATCGCGCCGGCCGGCCGCTTCGATCGCCCCGCGCCCCCAGTGGTTGGCGACGTGAAGCTCCAGGGCGGACGCGAGCGCCTGGCGTAGCTTGTGGGCGTACTGCCTGGTGGCAGTGCTCAGGCGGTTCCATACCGAGCTGCCGACCTCGATCTTGGCAGCGTCGTGATGTGGAAAAACGGATTTTGGGGCCGACTTCATGGCCGCGCGGGAGGCGCGGGAAGGGGGATTGCAGCCATTGCACGCCAATTGCAGCGCCTCACTCCCCAGGGCCGCACTCCTGAGCCCAGCGGCGTCGAGATCTGCCGCTGGCGCCGATTTCAGGAAGTTCATCTTTTTACCCTCTCAACCCCTACTGAGGGTGTTTCCCGTGCCTTTCGGGCGCACAAGCAATTGGCGGCGGTCGCGATCTGGCGCAACTGATCGGTACTGAACTCGTGGAGGCACGTGAGAAACGCCTGCAACTTTGTTTCGGCGTCATACTCTGCAGTCTTCACCAGCATCGAGATGAAGAAGCAGCGCGGTACCCGCTTGGTTTTCCGCTGCCCGGTACCAGCATTGTACGAATGGCCGGAGAGCAACCGGCCTTCCTGATAGAGTGCCGCGACGAACGATTCGCTCCTATTGATGATCTTCGCGATTTCGCCGAGTGTGAACCACTGCTTCGAGGGCACCAGCCAGTTGAACTCGGGCGCAGTGCCTGCGCTTTGCCTGTTGAATTTGGCCTCGGTGGAGTTCATCGGTTCAGCCTTCGAGGAGATAGCCGCGGTTGCGCATCATGTCTCAATGAGCTCGCCGCGGTGACGATGAGCCCAGTCGAGCATGACGTTGTCGAAAGCGGGATCGCGGGCGAGCCGCTTGGCGCCGACCAGGTCATTCGAAAGTACGTGGATGAACCGAGTGGGCTTGCTGGCTGTCCCGCCACCGCCGGCCCGCCCCCCCCGCCGCCGAGGGCGGCCGTGTGCATCGCCCCAAGGGTCTGGGCGCCGAGCGCGCGGACCGCCGGAGCCGAGAAGACGAACTCGCCGCCATGGAAAATTCCCGCCGCCTGCCCCTCCTCACCGGGGAAATATCCGCCCTCCTTGGCACCCACCAAGCCCATCGCCTCCGTGGCTCCAATTGCGCCGGCGATCTCGAACGGAGCAGCCGCTGCCGCGCCGCCCCATGAGGCTATCGTCGCAAGGGTCGCGGGCGCTGCCCAAATCGCGCTCTGCATCATCGCGATCGGAACCAGCGCGGCGGTGGATGCGGCCGCAATTGTCTTTCCGGCCACGGCCATCATGATCTGCGTGACCACCCACTGTATGCCGATCTGGACGATCGTCTGGATGATCGTCTGCAGGATGCTGGAGCCAATTTGCCGCAACGAGTCCCCCCATTTCTCCGTTCCCGTGATCCAGCCGGTGATGCCCTGGCTGATGCCCGAGACGGTCTGCCCGAGCGTATTCTGGAGCAAGCCCGCGATCTGCTGGCCCTGGCTGCCAAGCGAGGTGGCCCAGCTCATTGCACCGGCCCCCAATCCCTGGCCGACGCTGAGGTAATCCGGATTGAGCATCGGGTTCTCCTGGGTCCCGAATTTGTCCTTAATTCTAGTGTAGGCGGGCAGCTGATTGCCGGTGATCGCGTTGGCCTTCTGCTTAATCTTAGCGATATCATCGAGGAGCTGCCTCTTCTCCTTTAGAAGATCGAGCTGCGCATCCGTCAAAGTCCCTTCATCGACATCGGGGCCGGCATGGATATTGGCATATTTCATCGCCAGGAGCATATTTTGCATATCGAGCGTGCTCTGAAGAATCGCATACAAGCGCTCGCGCTTTTCGATTTCGGTCTGGAGTCCGTCCCCGCTGACTTGATCATATTGCTGCTGCAGATATAGAAGCCGCGCCTTGATCGCCTCCTCCTCGGGGGCCAGCCCGGCAGGCTGGTTTGGCTCCGGCTTCGGTTCGGGTGGGCGTATGAAATTCCCGGCCGGTGGCAGTCCGGAGTAGAAATTGACCACATTAGCGACATAGCTGCCGACCCAGTCCATCGCCGTTTGCGCCCAGCCGATTGCGGTGCCGGCGGCGATGGGCATCGTCGTCCGCTTAAAATTATCCAGCCGCTGCTTCGCATCGGCGAGCAGTTTGACGTTCTGATCTGACATGACCGCGCCGGCCGCCTTCGCGGCGGCGGCGAGCTTGTCATAACCTTCGGTCGCGAGATTTTTGAGGGCGCTCAGGAGCAGCGGCAGACCGCGCTCGCCCAGGATCAGCCCGGCCGCCTGGAAGGCGCGGCTCTGATCGGAAGCCCCCATGATGGCTTGCATGATCGCCTGGAGCCGGAGCTCGGGGCTCAATTGCTCAAGCTGGCTGACATTGAGCCCGAGGGTGCGATAAGCATCGGCTGCCGCACCGACCCCTGTGCGCGCCAAGACCATGGTCCGGGTTTGTTGGGTCAGCGCCATGTTCAGATGCCCAAGGTCGCCGCCGGCCTGCTGGAATTCATAGCGCAGGACCTGGTAGGCTTCAGCCGACATGCCGAGCGCCTGACTTTGCTGGCGGATTTGCTGGGCCAGGGCGAACGCCTCACCCACCGTGGCCTCGAACGTGGATTTCAGCATTGCCACCGCGCTCGTGGCGAGGGCCATGCCGCTGCCGATGCCGAGGCCCTGCATCAGAATTGGGCCAAGGCCGGTCGCCTTCTTAGTCGTTTGATCGAGCGCCGCGTTGGCAGCATTCAGGCCGGCCAGCTCGCTGCGGATGGCGATGAGGATTTCGAGTGTGGCTTGGTCGGACATGGCTAGTCGTGAAAACGGACGCTCCCGAGGAACTTCGGCCAGCGGCGACGGAAAATCGCTCGTGCTACCTTCAGGCGGATTTCTTTGGCGCCGCCTCCCGTGAAAGGAGCCTTCTCCAGAAGACCCCCGATGGATTTATAGGTCTCAAGGAGCCGGTGGAACTGCTCAAAGGCGGCTCGATCGAGTTGTCTGGGATTCTCGACAGCCTGGATGATCCCATCGATCAGGGCGTTGTATTCCCTGCTTTGATTCAGACACTCATTGAGCCGTTTGGCCGCTGCCTCGATCTCGGTGAGCTGCATCTGGATTTCTGCGATGGTGGCGTCTGGCGGATTCATGATGTGCCCTTCGGGGCTATGCTGCTGCTGCCGCCTTAGCTGGCTGCGTTGCCTTGCTCGGTGAAAGCAGTCCATGCAGACGTCCTTGCAAGGCATGGAACCGCTCCGAGCGTGCGTTCCTCCCCCTTAGGTCATGCGATCCGGTCAGATATTTGGCCCATGTGATCGCGTTAATGAGCGCGTGCAAAAACGCCGTCTGCAGATCCAGAACATAGTCTTGGAAGTAAATGTTCTGAACAACGAATTGCCCGTGGTGCTTCAGGATTTCGGCCAGCTCCGTTTGGCTGGTGCGTGTCAGATCCTGGTATTCTTTAATTAGCTCACGGAGTTCCCTCTCGGTCTCGGGATGCCGTTGGTTGTGCTTGCTCGCCGCCTTTCTGATTGCCGCGGCGAGTAGGGAGGGCTCGTTTCTTCTCTCGGCGAGTGTGGCGTATGCGAGGGCTAGGATCGGGGAGGTTGGTTTTTTGGCTTTAGTCTTCATGGGGGTTTAGTTTTTCTGGGGTTTTTTGTTGCGACCAAGGTGTGCCGAGCGGTTCGTGTGAGCGCCGCGGTGACCTCGCGGCTGCGGGAAGCATGCAATGCTCGCAACGGCAGCCGAGAGCCGTTGATTCCATCTGTCTGATTAAATCGAGCGCCATAGCCTTCGCCTCTACTTCGTCGGCGAGCCACCACTGGCGCCGCAGCGCTGCAGTGGAAGGCTCAGGGAAATCAATCGCGCACCCGCAGCCCCCGGTTGGCAATGGTCGCTGGGGCAGAGAAGCGGGATTAGGAAAATCGATTATGCGCGCGAACGGCTCGTCTCGGTCCTCATAGAGTGGAGCGAGCGTGATCGGTATGACCTTCTCGAATTTCTTGGCTAAGTCCATGGGGGTAGTTTTTCGGGGGTTATTTTTGTTGCGACCAAGGTGTGCCGAGCGGTTCGTGTGAGCGCCGCGCTTCCAGTTCGCCGCGCCGGGCTTCAATGAAGTTGGTAAACCGTTCCAGCTCTCTCTGTGCGCGCAGCGCGGCGATGATCCGGTGCTGCCAGGCGCCAGGCCTCCCGGCTCCCAAGCAGCGGACCAGAGTTCTGTTTGAGAAGGGGAAACGCGGTGGAGCGGCCGATGCCAGTTCGCCATGCAGCCGATGCAGATACTCGGCCCAAGTGCCGAGCCCTGGAATTGATCTTCCCGCACGCCAGTCCGCCCGCAGCGACCGCATGACGGCCGCGGCCGTCACCACGCGATCACTGGCCAACCGGTTGAGAAATTCGCTCACGAGCGCCGCCGGGATCCGCGGCTTGCCGGGCTTATAGTGCCGCCGAAAGACCTCCGGTGAGCGATTCCGCCGCCAGCGGTAGAGAAGCATGGTGAGTCGTGGCCGCGACAAATGACCGTGCTTAAACAGCCTCATCCGCCGGTGCCTCGCAGCCAGGCGGATGGCAGCCCGCGCGGTCAGCCCTTCGCGAATCTTCATTTCAATCCACCCACAGAGCTGATGGAGATAATCACACCGTTCGTCTTCATATCCGATGGCGCCAGGCTTCATGCGTGACACGAGGGAGGATTGAGGCAGGGGCGGTTTTTTCATTGGCTTGTGACCGGTTTCTCGATCGTAACGCCTTCCCCGGCCTCGGCCTGCTGAGCCGCGGCAGTAGGCTTGCAGGCATCCTGCATTGATACGGTAACAGCGGCTTCGACCTGGCTCTGCCGGATCAGCTCTGCCTGACGCACGAGGATGCGCTCACGCAAAGGACTCTCCCGTTCTCCGGTGCATACTCGCCAGATGTGTGCCTTGTTGCGCCGAAATTCCCGTGCGAGCTGGTTGAGGAACGGAACCCGAGCTTTCAGAATTCTGATTGTATTGGGCTGGCGGTGCGGCACCATGGACGCATGAGATGCCTAAGACGCATGAATCGTCAAGGGCAAATATGCATCTTATGCGTTTCCACGAAAAACTTCGCCGATTAATCGCCTACCGAAACCTCACACAAGAGGAACTGGGCAGAGCTTTAAATATCGCTCAAACAACTGTAGGCCGTTGGCTTGCTGGCAAGTCGCTACCCTATGACCGCACGGCGAAGCGGCTGGCCGACTACTTCGGTATCGATGATATGGTCCTCTTAAATGATGAATTTGCGCTGCCGGAGAATTCTCTTGTGGCCGACTATCACGGTTACAAGGTCACCCCCGAACTGACAAAAAAGATGCGCCGTGTGCAGGCAGAGCATTATGTGCCCATAGCGAGAGAAATAAATGCCCTCTCCCCCGAGGAGGGACTGGCTTTAGCTCGCGAGCTTGAACAGACGGCTGCACGGCTGCATCGCTACGCAGTTGTTATACGAAGGAGACTGGCTGAGTTTAAAAAGAAGCGCTAGTGTACGTCCTTTCCCTTCGACCAAAGCTATGGCCGACGCCCGAAAGATACGCTTCGACGGCATTGAGCTGGGACTGCTGAAGCTCGACCGGCTTTATCGCATGGTAATGGACGGAGAGATCGATCACCGCGCGCAATTCTGGTCGCTGCATCAGAAGGCTTGGCTTCCGCTCGTCGGCATCATGTCCGACTTTGAGCCATCGCGGCTCAGCGAGATGCGCGCCGCCGGCATCAAGCATGTTAGGGTTTTGGCACAGGAGAAGATTGCCCTGCATGCGCCGCACTCTGCGCGCCGATTTATCCTATTGACCAGGCGCCTTCGCTTCCCCCGCCAGATTGCATCTGCGAACCTTGGTGTCGGTGCGTCATCATTGCCGTTCCCTGATCCAGGGCCAGCACACGCGCTTCAGATCCTGAATTGCCTCTTTACCCTATCAAACGCCTTCGCGGATAAGTTGTCCGCTTTTTCAATCTGCTTTTTCGCTGCACCAAGGGCTTGCGCATTTAGGTATGCATTTCAAACCCGGACAACTTCTCCGCGAAGGTGTAGCACAGGCTACGGCGGCGCTGCTTTTGTAAGTCCTTGGGCTTCGAGATAATTCGGGATCCTTCGGCTTCCTTCAGGGAAAACCCCCAAAGCGGACAACTTCTCAGCGAAGCTGTATGACGCTGGGAAAGTGGTGCTCAGGGCGGGACTCGAACCCGCACGCCTTGCGGCACACGCCCCTCAAACGTGTGTGTCTACCAGTTCCACCACCTGAGCGTTTCGCGCGTTGGGAGGACGGATAAGTAGGACCACGGCGGCGAATGTAAAGCCCTGAATTGGGCGGTGAATCCGCGGCGCCGGGAAATCGCTTGCCACGCCCCCGCGGGCGGCAAAACTCACCCGCTTGCTGCCCCCGCCCACCTGCGGCCCGCAGCGACTCTCTCTCTTGCCGATACGCTTTTTCGCGGGCACGCGCCCGCTGTGCCGACTTACTCATGGAAGAACCGCCTGCCAAGGAGACTCCCGAACAGGGTCTCAACAAAATCGATCTCAGCCAACTTCAGGACTTCCGCTTCGGGACGCAATGGACCGAGATCAAATCGGTTCCCGGATCGCGGCGGGAAGGTGAGCGTGAACGCGGCCCACGCCGCGAGGGTCCTGATCGTGGCGACGGAAGACTGTGCAGTGCCGACGGCGGCGAAGTGCGTCGTGATCGGCGCGGATTTCGCAAGCCAGGCGGAGCATTCGCCGATGCCGCTCCAGAGCGAGCCGCGGCCCGCCCGGGCCCCGAACGCGGCGGCCCCAACCGGTCGGCCGGTGGGCCCCCCGAGGGGGAGGGGTTCCGCGGAGGACGGCCGCCCGGGCGGGAGGGCGGCGGAGAACACCGGTGGTCCGGCTCGCGCCCGCCACAGGATTACCGGCCCTACCTGAGTCCTTATTTCAACGTCGCTTTCTATCCCGAGGATGCCGGGTTCTCGGCGCTGGTGAAAGCCATGCGCACCTCGTGCCGGACCTTCGAATTGTTCGAAATCGCGCGTTTGATTCTCGGCAAATACGAGCGCTTCGTCGTGGTGGTGACGCGCAAGCCGCCGGAGGCGGCGGGGACGGCCGAGGCGCCGGTTGCGACACCATCCACCGCGCCAATGCCAGCCAAGCCCGCCGGCCCGATCTGGGTGGCGATTCCCGACGGCATGCCGTTCGAGACCGAGGAGGCGGCTGTCGCCCATGTGGTGGGCAGGCACCTCGATAAATTCTTCGAGCTGGCGATCGTCGAGGTGGAGCCGCCGAAGGGCAACTTCCCGTTCGTCAATCGCTGTACCCTTTCGGGTGAACTGCTCGGTCCGCCCAACTATCACCGCTATCAGCAGATCGTGCAGCAGCATCATGCGACGCGCTTCCCGCGTATGCCGTTCGAAGATTTTCGCGAGCACATCGAGACCGTGCGCGATCCCGAAGTGGTCAATCAGTGGCTCGAAAAGATGAAGAAGGCCGCGCGCTACACCTGGAAACTTGGCGCCGAGGGTGAGCCGCCGGTGGTGTTCGACAATCTGGAGGACGCTCGCACCCACTTGCTGGCGGCGGCCAAAAACCGGATAGTGAAGATGGTCGAATCGGCGCGCTTCCATGCCAAGCTCGTCGAATCGCTGCCGCCGGGCGAAATCCGCCGTGCCATTGAAGGCCAGTTCGAACGCCAGCGCCGTTTCCCGCTCGACACGGCCAACGCCCTGCGCGGGCGGCTGCGCCGTGAGGGATTCACGATCTTCAAGAAAGGAGCCAAGGGCATTTCCTACGTGTGTGCGGTCAAGCGCAAGTTCCGCGTGCCGGGCCAGAGCTTTGCCGAGAGCATCGGCACGCTCATCGCATTCATCGAGGCCAATCCGATGATCACGGTGAAGGAACTGCCGGTAAAACTCCTCGGCATCACGCCGCCGTCCGTTCCGTCGACACCGCCGCTGTCCATTCCGTCGACTCCGCCCATGCCAGTGCCGACGCCCGCCGAACCGGCCGCACCTGCCGAACCGGCCGCACCTGCGGAACCGGCCGCCGCCGCACCCCCGGCGGCCGAACCCATTCCCACGGCCGCTCCGGTGGAGTCGCCGCTCACGCCCGAGCAGCAGGAAAAGTTGAGACGCCTGACGATGGATCGGCGCTGGCTCGTGCAGGAGGGGTACGTGACCGAGTTTGCCGACGGCCGTCTGTTTGCGCCGCCCCCCATGGCCGAGGCGCGCGCCAAGACCGCCGAGGCGGCGGAGGGCGAGGAGCACGACCTGGAAAATTTCCCGGAAGCCGCGGCCTCCACCCCAACTCCCGTCGACACGGCGGTGCAACCGCCACCCGCGGCTTCCGAGACGACAGCACCCGCGGCTCCCACCGACGCAGCGGCCCCCGCGGCTGACCCAGCGAATGCTCCTGGGTCGCCGCCAGGCAGCGAGGCACCATTTCCGGGTCCGGCTAAAGCCAGTACTGACCCGGCACCCATAACGGATTCCGCGCCAGCGGCTGCCGGTGAAGGCGATTTGCCCAAGCCTGCCTGACAGGTCAGTACGGATTATCTTGCGCCACCGTTGATACGGGCGGTGATGGCGCGCTTTGCTTTCCGCTCCCCTTCAACTCATGTCTTCTTCCGGCCAGCCCGCGCTTGGTTTTTGTCATTCCGCTTTATAACAGCGCTGGAACCATCAAGCCGCAGGTCGAGGAGATCGAGGTCCCTGCGTATCGAGGGCGGACATGAGATGATGCCTGTCAACGACGGCAGTACCGATGGCACGTTGGCCGGATGTTCCTGACCGTCAACCGCCGACCCCAGTCGGTCGTGCGCGAGGTGGTGCGGAGCAGGCCTGCCAGCTAGGCGTCGCCGAACATTTTCCGCCAGCGGGCGAGTTCGCGCTCAACGGCGCCATGCACCGCGGCCTGAACCACGGGCGGGATGCGGCGGCGCAGGCGCAAATGATATCCCAGGGCGGCGCGGGCAAGCCGATGATCGACGACGAACGACCGGTCGAAGGGATTGGTGATGAAGTCGCGGCACCACGCGCGTGCGGCGAGGGAGACCAGCGTGTCACGCCAGACCCGCGTCAGGCGGAAGCAGTTCTCCTCGTCGCGGAGTTGTTGCCCCCGCGAGGCGCTGATGTGATGGCCGATGACACTGCGCAGGGCGAGGTAGTGGCGATGGCCGGCCAGGTGCGCCCGGAGGCAGAGGTCAATATCTTCGCACCCGTTGACGTATTGTTCGTCGAAGCCTCCGAGGTCGAGGTAGGTCTGTCGCCGCACCAGGACGCAGGCGCCGGTCAGGGCCATGACTTTTTTATAAGCGCGCAGGCGGTGCAGCCGGGGCAAGGTCCGGTCGTGTTCGGGCTTGCCTTTGCCGTTGATGAAGACCCCCGCATGGTCGAGAGCGCCGGTGCAGGCGTCGCGCTGGATGTTGCCGATCAGGCCGGCCCAGGGAAAGCGTTCGAAGGCGGCCAGCATCGGTTCAAGCCATCCGCGGGTCAGGACAAGATCGTTGTTGAGCAGGACGAGGAATTCACCCGTGGCCGCGCGCGCCCCGCGGTTGTTGCTCGCCGCGTAGCCGAGGTTGCGTTCGTTAAGAATCGCCCGTGCCGGCGGCGGCAGCGCACCCAGCCAGGCCCGCGTGCCGTCGGTGCTGCCGTCATCGACATAAATCAGTTCCCAGGCGAGGTCTGCCGGCAGCGTGCGTGGGAGTGATTCGTGAAATTCCTGCGTGAGGTCGAGGCGATTGTAGAGAGGGACGATCACGCTTACGCGCGGCGGCGCGAGGAGAGAAGTCCGCGGTGGGGGAGAGGGATTGCTCACACGTTGGAATCAACCCTCACACTTCGTGCCCCTTACCTCAAGCCTTGCTGCCGCGAACTTCTCTGCCTGCCGATCCATCGGGACTTGACCACGCCGACGTCGACAGCATCTGCCAGCACCTTTTGAGCTGGAACGCCGGGCAGGGCTGACAGTCGCCTCTTGATTGGCGGCTGCCCGCCAGTCGAGGTTCTAAACGGCCGGCTACCAGAGGGCGAACGAATCCAGGCGCCGCAGGTACTTGCGGCCGATCGCCTCCGGCGAGAAACGGCGGCGTATGTCCGCGGCCGCCTGCGCGCCCAGACGTTCGCGCATCGCGCGGTCTTCGATCAGACAACGCATCCAATAAGCGGCATGATCCACGTCGGCGTCGGCCCAGGTCTGCCCGCGCGGGTAGGGACCGTGGTCGCGGTCGAGCGTCACCAGCCGGTAGTTGACGGGGCAGCCGTTGGCGGCATTGACGAACTCGGCCGTGCCGGACCAGTCGGTGGCGATGACCGGTTTGCCGAGAAACATGGCCTCAGCGATGTTGAGGCCGAAGCCCTCCGCCCGGTGCAGCGAGACAAAGCAGTCGCAGGTCTGCTGCAGCTCGCAGATTGCCGCGCGCGGCAGCGTTTCGCAGATGAGGTGGACGTTGCACTGCCCGGTCAATTCCGCCTGGAGCTCGGCAAAGGCGGTGGTATGCCGGTCTGGGTTGTGGGTCTTGATCATTAGTCCGACCGGGCCGTTCCCGGGGAAGGCTTTCCGAAAAGCCGCGACCACCGCCCGGGGATTCTTGCGCTCTTGGGTGGAATTGAGGTCGTAGATGAAGAGGAAGAGGAAGGTGCGCTCCGGCAGTCCGAACTTCGCACGGAAATCACCCTGCGGAACGGGGAAGTCGATCGCATGCGGCATGGCCAGCACCGGCTTGGGCACCTTGGCGGCGATGGCGGCGCGGGTGAATTCGGATGGGCACCAGATTTCGTCGAAATAACGGTGTTGGTACACCCAGCCATCAGGGAATTCCGGCAATTCCCACGCCCAGTAGGCGACGTTGTATTTGCCGTTCCGAAAGTGCCGGCCGTGATGATGATCAATCTCCTCCGACTGCCGGGCGTCGAGGTGAAACACGTTCACCGGGTGGGGATTGTCGGACTGGAGCCGGCTGGCATAGGTATCATCGGCCGCCGGGTTGAGGCAGTTGAGCCGCAGTTCGATCAATGCGACCGGCAGGCCGGCGGCCTCGGCGGCGCGCACGGCGCAGCGCACCGACTCGCCCACGCCCAGCGCCGCGCGAAAGAAGCCCACGAGGTTCAACCCCGGTTGCCAGCTCTCCGCAAGGAGGCGGGGGGCTGGCACAGGATGGTGCTGGCGGAAGCGGATGATGGCCTCGCCGTCGACGGCGATCATCTCGATGCGCAATTGACGGTTCCGTTTCTGCAGGCGGTATTCCTGCAGGCGGGCGCGCAGGCGGTGCGACAGCGGAACCTGATGGGTAAGGCGCCCCAGCCACGCCAGAAAGTTGCTCCCGGCGACCCCGAGCAACTCCAGGGACAGCACGGCATGCGCGGGCACCCCGCCCGGTGGAAGGGGAAAGTGCCAGGCGAACGGTCCGGGTTGCGCCGGGTGGATTTTGCCGAGCACGCGGCCGTTGAGCCGCACGCGCAATCCAGGGAAAGGACGCGCGGTCGGAAACTCCTTGGTGAAGTCAAGCAGCTCACCGGTTAGCTCGAGTCGGCTGCCCCGCACCGCGACCGGCAGATCGATTTCGCCGTGGTCGCGCAGCCAGATCATGGAGCCGTCAAAAAAGATCCGGCGGTGCGACCAGCGGGCGACGGGAAGCACCTGCCATCGGGAGAAGGTCTGCCCGTCAGCACGAGATCTGGTGGTCCAGAGGGACATGGAGGCCGGTCGCCCGGGGCTTCAGGCTCCCGGCATTTCCGCCAGGAGGCGGCGGAGATAGTCGGCGTAGCCTGATTTGCCGAGCTTCTCAATGTTGGCCTGCATCTGGGCCTGATTGATCCAGCCGTTATGCCAGGCGATTTCCTCGAGACAGGCGATCTTCAGTCCCTGGCGGCTTTCGATGACGTGCACAAACTGGGCGGCCTCGATGAGCGAGTCGTGCGTGCCGGTGTCGAGCCAGGCGGTGCCGCGACCCAACAATTCGACATGCAGCCGGCCTTGGGCGAGGTAGAGACGGTTAAGGTCGGTGATCTCAAGTTCACCGCGGGCTGAGGGCTGGAGCGACCGGGCCAGCTTCACGACCTGCTCATCGTAGAAATACAGGCCGGGCACGGCATAGTTCGACTTGGGCTGCCGCGGCTTTTCTTCGATGGAGAGCACGCGGCCGTCGGGGGCGAACTCGACTACCCCATAGGCGCCGGGATTCGCGACGTGATAGCCGAAGATCGTGGCGCCGGTGGCGCGGGCACTGGCGGCCAGCAGCGCCCGGGCGAAGTCGTGGCCGTAGAAGAGATTGTCGCCGAGCACGAGGGCGGAGGGATGGCCGGCCACAAAGTCGGCGCCGATGTGAAACGCCTGCGCGAGACCCTCGGGCTGCGGCTGCGCGGCGTAGGCGAGCTTGAGGCCGAGCTGCGAGCCGTCCTCGAAGAGGTGCTGGAAAAGCGGCAGGTCCTGGGGGGTGGAGATGATGAGAATCTCGCGGATACCCGCCAGCATGAGCACCGACATGGGGTAGTAGACCATCGGCTTGTCGTAGACGGGCATGAGCTGTTTCGACACTGCGATGGTCAGGGGGTAGAGCCGCGTGCCGGAGCCACCGGCGAGGATGATGCCGCGGCGGGGCACGCCGGGTGATGGGTGATGGGTCATGGGTGAAGGGTCAGTCTGCTGACCGTGCCTTAATCAGTGAGCCAAGCATGCGTCCCAACTCAGCGCATTCTGCTTCGAGGTTTTGATAAACAGTTTTGTCAAGTGCGCCAATCTCACAGGCAATCTCCAGTTGAGTACGTAATTCGGCGAGAGACCCCTTGGCAATGTAAAGGAAGCGGACGGAGTCTTTGTTAGTGTCGCGCTCATCGCCCTCGGCAATGTTGGAGGGAACACTGACAGCGGCACGACGAAGCTGGTCACGAAGTGCCAGGTCGCGCGCCAGGGAGCCCTTGGAAGTGACGCGGTAGACGGCGACGGCAAGTGCTTTGGCCCGTTGCCACACCCGGAGTTCGCGGAAGCCTTCGGTGCCCATAACCAATAACCCATCACCCCTGACCCGTGCCAAGCCGCTCGCGGGCGTAGCGCTGGTTGGTGATGTCGCGGCACCAGTCGCGGTGCGCGAGATACCAGTCGACGGTCTTTTCGAGGCCGGTGGCGAAGGACTCGCGCGGGGCCCAGCCGAGTTCCCGCTGGATCCTGGCGCAGTCGATGGCGTAACGACGGTCATGGCCGGGACGATCCTGCACGAAGGCGATGAGGGCGGCGTGGGGCGAGCCATCGGCACGCGGAGTCTTGCGGTCGAGCAGGGCGCAGATGGTCTGCACCAACTCGAGGTTCCGCTTTTCGCTGAGGCCGCCGATGTTGTAGGTCTCGCCGACGCGACCGCGCTGGAGCACAAGCCAGATGGCCGTGCAGTGGTCCTCGACGAACAGCCAGTCGCGGATTTGCCTGCCATCGCCGTAAACCGGGAGCGGCTTGCCGTCGAGGGCGTTGAGCGTGACGAGGGGAATGAGTTTCTCTGGAAACTGGTAGGGCCCGTAGTTGTTTGAGCAATTGGTGGTGAGCGTGGGCAGCCCGTAAGTGTGATGGAAGGCGCGGATCAGGTGATCGCTTGCAGCCTTGGACGCAGCGTAAGGGCTGTTGGGCTCGTAAGGGCAGTTCTCGTTCCACGGAGCGCCCTCGGGCGCGAGCGCACCATAGACTTCGTCGGTCGAAATGTGGAGGAACCGGAACGCTTTCTTGCGGGGTTCGGGCAGGTTAGCCCAATACTGACGGGCACAATCCAGAAGGCGGAGTGTGCCGACGACGTTGGTCTGGACGAACGGCTCGGGCGAGTCGATGGAACGGTCGACATGCGTCTCGGCAGCGAAGTTCACCACCGCGTCGATCGCATGTTCGGCCAGCAGGCGCGCGACGAGCGCGGGGTCACCGATGTCGCCCTGCGCGAAAACATAGCGCGGATCATGCGCGCAATCCGCGAGGTTGGCGGGGTTGCCAGCGTAGGTGAGCTTGTCGAGGTTGACGAGCTTGCGCAACGACGGATCCTTCCCGGCCAGCCGCTGCCGCACGAAGTTCGAGCCGATGAAACCGCAACCGCCGGTGATCAGGACATTCATAGGAAAGAGCGAAAGAGTCAGCCGGTGGGCGCGTCAGGGTTGAAGCACCAAGCCAAGGGCGTCATGCCAGTCGGGCAGGGTGAGGCCGAACGTGCGCTGGAGTCTGGCGCAGGACATCACGGAGTAGGCGGGGCGTTTCGCCGGCGTGGGGTATTCGGCCGAGGTGATGGCTTCGATCGTGCGACATTTCCGCTCGGCGGCAGGCATCCGTTCAACGATGGCGCGGGCGAACTCGTGCCAGCTCGTCTGGCCCGAGCAGCAGAGGTGATAGACGCCGGTGCACGGGGCGGCCAGATCGGAACGGCGCGCGTGCTGCAGGGCCAGCGCGGTGGCCTCGGCGATCAGGCGGGAAGTGGTCGGGCAGCCAATCTGGTCAGACACGACGCGGAGGCTCTCCCGTTCGCGGGCCAGCCGCATCATCGTTAGCATGAAATTGCTCCCGCGCGGGCCGTAGACCCAGCAGAGGCGGAAGATGAGGTAATGGCCGCCGACCTGTTGGATGGCGGTGTCGCCGGCGAGTTTGGAACGGCCATAGGCGCCGAGAGGATTCGGCCGGTCGTCCTCCTCGTAAGGCGTGGTTTTGGTGCCGTCGAAAACGTAGTCGGTCGAGTAGTGGACCAGCAGCGCGCCCCGCGGCTTGGCTTCCTCGGCCATGATGCCGGGCGCGTCGCCGTTGATCTTGTTAGCCTGAGCAGGCTCGGATTCGGCTTTGTCGACCGCTGTGTAAGCGGCGGCGTTCACGATGATCTCCGGGGCAGTGTCCCGAATCCATGTCCTGATGGATTCCGGGTTAGTCAGATCAACCTCTGGAAAATCGACGCAGATCAGACGGCCCAGCGGCGCCAGCGTGCGCCGGAGTTCCCAGCCGACTTGGCCGATTTTGCCGAACAGGAGAATCTTGCGGAGAGGCATGCGGTGACAAAGAAGCTTGCGCCGAGAAGGTGCAAACCAGTTGTGATGTTCGCTAGAATAGTCGTTCGATCGGAATCTCGCTGAGCCGCGGGCTGGCCGCGTCGCGTTGGGAAAGGACGGGATGCTCGACGGGCGGCCATTGGATGCCGACGGCGGGGTCGTCCCAGCGAAACCCGAGTTCGTCTTTGGGCGAGTAGAAATCGGTGCACTTGTAGTGGAAGAGCGCGCTTTCGCTCAGCACGACGAATCCGTGAGCGAACCCGGGCGGGGCGTAAAGCTGGCATTTGTTTTCGGCTGAGAGGGTGACACCGAACCACCGGCCGAACGTGGGCGACCGGCGACGGATGTCGACCGCGACGTCCCACACCTCACCTTGGCACACCGACACGAGTTTGCCCTGCGCCAGCGGATTCTGGAAATGCATCCCGCGCAGCGTCCCACGGCAGGAGAACGAGAAGTTGTCCTGCACGAAATCGAGGGTGATGCCGGCGTCGCGGTAGCGCCGCTGATTCCAGGATTCGAGAAAGAAGCCGCGGTTGTCGCCGAAGACGCTCGGCTCGATGAGCAGCAGGCCCTCGAGGGGGCACGGGATGACTTTCATGCGGCGGAGGATTAATCGGGGTCGGCGCGGCCGCTGCAACTATTTCCTGCGGTAATCGCCGCGGCTGAAATATTTCTCCAGCCAGACATACATGCAGATGAAGAAATAGCGGCTGCCCATTTCCTTGATTTTGAGCTTGGCTTCGCCGTGCTGGCGATTCCGCCAGATGATGGGGGTAACGGTCCACGAATAACCGCGGACGATGGCCTTGAGGGGGATTTCGACCGTGAGATTGAAGTGGGGCGAGAGGAAGGGCCGGCAGCCCTCGATCACGCCGCGGCGGTAGGCTTTGAAGGCGTTGGTGGTGTCGTTGAGGGGGATGTGGAAGAGAGTTTTGATGAAAAGGTTCGCCAGGCGGTTGATGAAGAGCTTCACGCGCGGATAATCGACCACGCAGCCGCCTTGGATGAAACGGCTGCCAAACGCACACTCCCATCCCTCGTTAAGGAGGCGCCAGTACTTGACGGCGTCGGCGGGGGAATCCGAGGCGTCGGCCATCATGATGACGCAGGCGTCGCCCTTGATGTGGTTGAATCCATGGACCACCGCACGTCCGAAGCCGTGAAGACCAAGATTCTGCACCGGTGCCAGGGTCGGTACCTCCTGGCGTAGCGCCTGCAATGCCTGCCAGGTCGAATCCCGGCTGCCGTCATCCACGACGACGATCTCGTGCGGCACGTTTTCGCGCACGAAGGTCTGGTAGACGTCACGTACCGTGGCCGGTAGCGAGGCCTCCTCGTCACGGGCCGGTATGATCACCGAGTAGAGCGTCAGGGGGGAGGGGGCGGAATCAGGGGCGGCGGACATCGCAAAACTGAATAAAGCAACGCCTCGGGCTTACAGCGGGGCCGAAAGGTCGAGCCAGTCGGCGTGCGACTGCGC
>Ga0116120_1000982_pt1 | contig 21328 bp, 24 predicted proteins | sample June2015DPH_11_1_3_FD_89724 | JGI IMG/M metagenome (GOLD analysis project Ga0116120, IMG submission 89724) | Peatland microbial communities from SPRUCE experiment site at the Marcell Experimental Forest, Minnesota, USA - June2015DPH_11_150 | ecosystem: Environmental > Terrestrial > Soil >... | reverse complement strand
TTGGTTTGGTAGTTCTCTAGGATTGCTACGATGGCTCTCTCTGTGGCGACGAGCGTGCTGTTGAGGGTGTGAACCCATTTAGTTGGTTCGTCAGGCCTCTCCCGGAATCTGACCTTCGACCGCACGGCTTGGTACGTTGTGCAGTTGCTGCAGGAGACCAATTCCCTGTACTTGCCCTGCCCTGGAAGCCAAGCCTCTAGGTCGTACTTCTTGGCGGCGACGGTTCCCAGATCTCCTGTGCAAACGTTTACCACCCGGTATGGGATTTTCAGCATCTGAAAGAATTCTTCAGCGACAGCGACGAGTTTCTCGTGTTCATCCCAAGACTGTTCCTGTTTGCAGAACACGAATTGTTCGACCTTCTCGAATTGGTGCACTCTGAAGATTCCTTTGGTGTCCTTGCCATGTGCACCAGCCTCCTTTCTGAAGCATGGGCTCACTCCGCCGTACCTTAGAGGCAGGTTCTTTCCATCCAATATTTCGTCCATGTGTTGGGCGAGCAGGGCGTGTTCAGATGTAGCGAGAAGGTAGAGGTCTTCACCTTCCACCTTGTAAATGACATCCTCGAAGTCTGAGAGTGCGACTGCACCTCCGACTGCTTCGCGCCTCAGTAGGTAGGGTGGCTGGGCTAGCTTGTAGCCTTTCATCTCGCAAAAGTCCAAAGCGAGTCTAATTAGAGCATGATTCAGTTTCACCAAGTCCCCTCTCAGGTAGTAGAATCTGGCCCCAGCAACCTTCGCGGCTCTCTCCAGGTCAAGAAGGCCAAGGTGCGTGGCTAGGTCTATGTGGTCTTTCGGCTTAAAGTTGAATTCTGGTAGCTTGCCCCACTTCCTCACTTCAACGTTATCATTCTCATCTGTTCCAACCGGCACGCTCTCGTGCATTATGTTAGGCAGTTGCATGAGCGTGTTCACAATCTTGCTATCCAAGTCTACGCTTTCTTTCTCGAGAGTTTTGATTTGGTCAGGAATCTGTTCGGCGTCTCTGACCAACAGCGAGGTGTCTTGACCCTGCCTGCGAGCTTGAGCTATCTGTTCCGTGAGTTTGTTCCTCTTGCTTCGAAGTGTGTCCGCTTCGGTCCGGAGGCTACGCCACCTCCGATCATTCTCTAAGAGTTCGTCTACCCACGGAATCTTTGCCTCGTCCCCCCTTCGTTTTAGGTTCTCTTTGACAACCTGAGGGTTTTCCCGAACGAACTTTACGTCAAGCATTTTTCTCACCTAACCTTTTGGACCTGTAAGAGACTATTTTGACGTATTGAGCAATTTGTTTAGGAATAGCCTGGCCCTCTGTTTTGGGCCGCCTAATTAAAGGCTCATCTGAGATTTGTTGCAACTATTATCACGGCTACAAGGATTAGAATGTATCCCGCAACCTGTATCGGGTTGGGAACTTCGCCGAAGAGTGGAATAGCGAAGAGCGACGCCAAGACGGGTTCCATTAACGGGAAAAGGTTCGCGGTGACTGTCTTCACCGACCCGAGAGAATAGTTGTAGAGTGAATGGCCAACCGCAGTAGGCAAGAACGCTAAACCCAGAATGGCGACAAAATTCTGTGTATCATACATTCGAAACGGAGCTTCTCCTAGGACTCCAACCATAAGTAACGCAACCAATGCGGCAACGGAGTATACGTAAGAGGTGTAGCAGGCTGTGCTAACGCCGCTCGTCCTTAGATACCTTCCCACTATTGAGTATAGGGCTACGAAGAATGCGGCAAGTAAAGCGGACAGGTCGGCAAGCCCGAAAGCCTGAAACCCGTTCCCCGCATGTGCGACAAGAACAACCCCCAGCATTGCAACCAGCACACTCACAGCTTCTCGCGAGGTTGTTCGCTCCTTTATGATGAGTGGGGAAAGCGCTGCGAGCATAACTGGGCTCGTGTTTACCAAGAAAGTCGCGTTAGCAATCGTCGTCTCCTTAACGGCGAAAATGAAAGTTGCAAAGTGCAGACTAAGAAACACACCGGAAATCGCAACAAGAGCTAAGTCACGCCTTCCCAGGAACCGTAAACTTCGCCTCGCCGACGCAAATAGAATCATGGCTAAAGCCGCTATGAAAAGGCGGAAGAATGTGAGCGATATTGCAGAAGCTTCCGTTGCAAACCTGATCAAGACCGCGCTCGTAGCAAAGAAGAATGAAGCAACAAGAAGAGCGCTCATTCCTTTTGATGGAAACAACCGAAGAACACTCGCAGACTTTGAAAACCGCGCCGGCAGGTCACCGACCGCCGCCCTTTAACTATCTGTGGGATATTTAGGGTTCGGAACTTGGTCCGCGGCCCAAAGGCCCGTGTAGGAAGAACTGTTGAATAGCCAAACGAGGGGAGCACTGCTCATTATGGGAGCAGGTTTCCTCTGGGGAACGACCGGAATAATCAGCAAAATCACTTACGCAGAAACTAATGTAGGTCCAATCTCGCTTGCATGGTATCGACTAATCTTTGCGATTCCAACCTTGGCGCTTCTCGTTGTAATTAAGCGGTACAAGATTTCCTTGACAATGCGGGAGGCAGTACTCTTTGCCTGTTTCGGTTTCTGCAGCCTTACAGTTTTCGAAACACTACTCTTCACTTCATTTCTCTACACGACCGTGCAACATGCAGCCGCGCTGCTTTATACCGCTCCAGCTTTCGTAGCCGTCTTGTCATGGTTGATCCTGAAAGAGCGATTTACTAAAGCCAAAGTAGCTGCCGTCAGCCTTTCGATTCTGGGCGCGTTTCTGATTCTCGGCGTAGTTACTGGTGAACCATTTTTTGCATCGAAAACTCAGATTGGAGATTTATTGGCGGTCGGCTCTGGTGTAGGCTACTCCTCCTGGTACATTTTCGGAAAGGTTCTAGGGAAGAAACGGGACCCGGCTGTCACGTCTTTGCTGGCTATGTGTTTCGGCGCCGTTTTCCTTTTTCCAATTATGGTTGGCCTAGAGGGGATCCGAATTCCAAATAGCCTCCTTGCTTGGCAACTGGTTGCGACGATAGGAATCGTCCCCACCGCAGCAGCGTATGTTCTGTACATGGGGGGACTAAGATTGATTGAAGCTACCAAGGCCAGCGTCTTTGCGATAGTAGAACCGGTCAGTGCAGCGATCCTTGGATTCTGGTTCTTTCATGAAATGTTTTCATACATTTCGTTCGTCGGTTTCGCGCTAATAATAAGCAGCATTATCCTAATCTCAACCAGTCGAACGTAACCAGCACCAAGTGGACTTCGCCTTCCTTCGGTTCGCACACATATCTTCTTAATCCAACGCCAGACTATACTTTCGCATTCAGGTGATACCTTACGTTCAAACTGATTATCCTATTGAAGAAGAAGGACACTCTGACCGATCAGGAATTCGCCAAATACTGGTTGGAAACACACGCTCCACTAGGTAAGACGATGCCAGGGCTAAGGAAGTATGTTGTAAACGTGGTTAAGCGTCCGCCTAACCGGGAACCGGATTACCATGGCGTCGTGGAATTGTGGTTCGACGACGCTGACAGTATGAAAAAAGCCTTTGCCTCCCCAGCAGGCTTAGCCACACAGAAGGACACGGAAACGTTCGCGAGCAAATTGACAACCCTGTACATAGACGAACACGCCGTCATCTAGACGTGGCGCAAATTGCCTAAACCAACCTCTCGTCAGACGGCGTGGGTTTGGCAGCTAGCTGGAAAGATGCCATTCTACAGACGCCTTGGGATGCGTTTGACAAAACTCGGCAGGGGACGCGCCGAGATGCGAGTCAAAGTCATGAACCAGTTGACTCAAGATGATGGTGTGGCACACGGTGGTGTAGCGGCAGCCTTAATCGATTCAGCAGTAGGGCTAGCCTTGTGCACCATGCTCAAGTTACAGGAATTTATCACCACGGTCGAACTGAAGGTGAACTTCATCGCACCCGCTCAACCAGGGTTCCTGAAAGCCTCGGGACACATTCTTCACTAGGGTAAGCGCATCGCAGTCGGCGAAGCTGAAGTTAGAGACCAAGGACGGACACTAATCGCGAAAGGACTCGTCACCTACATCATATTGGGAAACCAACGCCAACGTGTGCTTGATGTTTCCTAAACCCACTTCTTGCGGTCCGCGTGTTTCAAAACAATATCCGCCAGAGCTAGGATGAAAGTCGGGCTTGTGTTCAAGGACTCTGTCCGCATTAGATCCAAACCATGTGTTTTAGCGAATTCTTGGGCTTCCACATCGATGTCGTATAAGATTTCAAGGTGATCGGCGACGAAGCCTATCGGAACAACTAGAACGTTGACAACTTTGCCGCGTTGGCTCATTTCTTGGAGCGATTCCAGAATGTCTGGGCCAAGCCATTTCTCGCCTGTTTGCCCGGCGCTCTGATAAGCGAAGGACCAGCGGTCAAGTTTCAGGAGAACTGCTACGGCTTGGCATGAGCTGCGCAGCTGCGACGGATATGGGTCATTCTGTTCAAGGATGCGCTCTGGCAGGCTGTGCGCTGTAAACAAGACTCCGACTTCCGCTGACTTGGGAAAATGCGCCATTGCAACCATGACCTTCTCCGCGACCGCGCGATGGAATATCGGATTGTCGTGCCAGCTCTCAACGAAATCCGCCTGTAGGTTGCCTGTCGCGGTAAGAGCGCTGTCAAGGGCCCGTTTGTACCCATCGATACTGATTTGGGAATAGTGTGGGGCCAATGCCAAGGCGATAATTCGATGGAACCCCTCACTCGCGATACCAGGAACAACTTCACCGATGTAGGGATGCCAATGTTTCATGCCAACATAAACCCGGGCGTTCACTCCTTGCGCGTTCAGAGTTGTCTCAAGGGCTAAGGCTTGTGCATTCGAGATTTCGAGCAGTGGAGAACGACCGCCGATTCTTCTGTACCGGTCTTTCAGGTGCTCGACAGCATCTAGGCTCGGCTTCCGGCCCCGCCTGATGTCGGTAATGTATCCTTCCATATCTTTCTCTGAGCTTGGAGTACCGTAAGCCATTAGGAGAACGGCGAGGTCTGGCAAGTTTCGCGCCTAACCGGAATTCTGAGTTGAGTCGTGAACAAACTTTACGAGTTCAATAACGTTCTGCGGTGATGTTTCCGGCAACATTCCATGCCCCAAGTTGAAAATGTGGCCGACCCGTCCCTTAGTTTTCGTTAGGATTTCCGCGGCTTGAGATTTGATTAGCTCGGGACTTCCGAGCAGGACGGCCGGGTCTAGGTTACCTTGGATACCAACATCATTTCCCAGCCGCGCCCAAGCAAGGTCAATGGGAATCCTCCAGTCAACCCCGAAGACATCTCCTCCCGCCTGCTTCATTTCCTCGAGTAGGTTTGATGTTCCGGTTCCGAAGTGAATACGCGGCACGCCGGTTTCCTCCAATTCTTTGAAGATTCGGCGCGAATAGGGAAGCACGTACTGATGGTAATCTTGCGGGCTTAGGCACCCAACCCAACTGTCGAAAAGTTGAACCACATCAACTCCCGCCTTGACTTGCGCTCGCAGATAGCTTGCCATGGCCGTCGCTAACCTATTCATCAACGCGTGCCAAGTTTTCGGGTCGCGGTACATCAGCGTCTTAGTGTTCACGAAGTCCCTCGTCGGCCTTCCCTCGATAAGGTAACTTGCTAACGTGAATGGGGCTCCGGAGAAGCCGATCAAGGGAACGTTAAGCATCTTCTTAGCCTGCGCTATTGCTTCAAGAACGAAGGGCACGTCGTTTCTAGGGTCGAGATCGGTTAAGGAATTGGCGGAGTCTAAACTCTGAATTGGATGTTGGATCAGAGGGCCGAGCCCTTCTCTGATTTCGAATAGCACTCCCATACCTTCTAGCGGCAGCATGATGTCAGCAAACATTATCGCTGCATCCACACCCAACGTCTCAACGGGTAATGCTGTAACTTTCGCACATAAGTCAGGATTCTTGCATATCGAAATCACATCATGCTTCTCCCTGACCTTCCTATATTCGGGCAGGAACCGGCCAGCTTGACGCATGAACCAAACAGGGGTAGCGTCGACGGATTGTCGCCTGCACGCTTTGACAAGGCGATCATTCAACTTGGGCTGCAACCATCCTAACCTTATTTTGGGGCTGGCGGAACGCGAGTTGTGCAGCTTCTTCGTAGAGGGCTCTAGAGTCTTCTAGCTTCAAACGTAATCACGAAGAAAGGTCTTGCAAGTTATCCGAGTAGATTGAGGATTTCGTTGACTGGCATTGTGATGCAAGTGAAGATGGGAGTCTCAAGCGCTGTGTAACGGCTGGCTTCACTACTCCTGAGCTCCATTACGAGTTCAGAGAAGTCAGCGGGCGTGTCGGTTTCGAAAGCTAAGACAAATTCTTGATCGTCCAGACCAAAAGAATAACCCGTGTGAATTTGGACTGAGGGATACTTGTGTCCTATTTTGAAATGCTGCGCCATCATGAGCCTCCGCTCCTCGTGAGGTAGAAAATACCACTCACGTTTCTTGACGAAGGGATACACGAAGAGGTACTTTGAGCTCCCAGGGCGCCTGCTGAGTGATGCGCCCTCCTGGCTTTCATGTTGGTGGCCGCCTAGATATTCAGACTGCCTAGTAATCGCCAAGTAGGAGTACGGAATTTCCAAGTACTTTCCCAGGGTTAACGAAAGGAGATTCGAGGTTAGTTCTTGAAAATCCTCCAGCCGTCTGCTAATCGTCCAAAGCATGAAGTCGGCGTTCCCTCGAATTCCGACGAGTGAGTAACTGCTGAGGATGTTTTGCTTCCCGAAGCGGTTAGTGATGGATACGAACTCCTGCTTTGCCGCTGACTCATTCTCATGGTCGAGGCGCCTCCATTGTGCGTCGACTTTGAAGAATGTGTACTTCAGATACTCTCTTTCGGTAGTTTGAATGGCGTTGGTTTCCGTTGAAGTTTGAGTTTTCATAATTCATTCTCCAGCAACCATTTTGCTGCTTCTTTTGCAAAGTATGTGATTATGATATTAGCCCCGGCGCGTTTGATAGCGGTGAGTACTTCCAAAGCCACGAGCTTATAGTCAAGCCATCCTTTCTGGCCCGCGGCCATAATCATAGCATACTCCCCACTGACATTATATGCCGCTAAGGGAACTTGGAATTCTGCACGTGCGTGGCTGATAACGTCCAAGTAGCTCAGCGCAGGCTTCACCATCACGATATCAGCTCCCTCTTTGACGTCGATTGCAATTTCCCGCATTGCTTCTCTACAGTTAGGCGGGTCCATCTGGTAGCCTCGCCTATCTCCCCAAAGGGGCGAAGATTCAGCCGCTTCTCTGAAAGGCCCGTAGAAGGCGGAGGCGTATTTGGCCGAGTAAGACATGATCGAAGTATCTTTGAAACCTCGTTCGTCGAGTGCCCCGCGAATCGCTTTCACTTGCCCGTCCATCATCGCGCTGGGGCCGACGATGTCCGCTCCAGCTTCCGCGTGGGATACCGCAACGCGCGAAAGAATTCCCAGCGTTTCGTCGTTCGCGACAGTTCCGCCATGAATAATCCCGCAGTGTCCGTGATCGGTGTACTGACAGAGGCAAACATCGGTAGCAACGACCAGTTGCGGGGCCATTTTCTTGACCGCGCGAACCGCCTGCTGAACGATTCCATCGCTTGCGTATGCTTCGCTACCCATCGTATCTTTGCGCCCTGGCAACCCGAAGACGAGAATGGCAGGTATCTTCAGAGCTGTGACCGCTGAAATCTCACTCTCCAAATCCGCAAGAGAAAGTCTGTAAATCCCTGGCATCGATTCAACTTCCTCGCGCTTCGAAATCCTGCGGTCCACGAAGATGGGATAAATCATATCCGAACCTGACAAGCGAGTCTCCTGCATCAATAGGCGAAGGGAGCGTAGCCGCCTAAGACGGCGCGGCCTTTCTGCCGCTAGAATTTCCTTTGAAGTTTCATACAGTGCTGACTTCATCTACTATCGCCTCGACTAAAGCATCGATTGTGTGAATTTCCGCAACAATGTTAGTGTCTATGCCTAGTTCCTTAGTCGCCTCAACGGTTACCGGTCCAATACAAGCAACCTTGACCATTTTCAAAAACTCCTCGAGTTTATCGACTCCCAAAACCTGAGCTAGGTTGCGAACCGTAGAGGGACTTGTGAAGGTTACCAGGTCTATTCCTCCCGCAAATATAGAATTCAAACGTTCCGGCGTCAAGTCTCGCGGGATGATAGTTCGATATGCCACAACCTCCTCAACCAAAGCCTCGCGCTTGCGCAATAGGTCAGGGAGTTTCTTCGACGCGATATCTGCACGAGGGAGAAGAATTCGTCTCCCTTTCACATCTCCTAGGCCGTCAGCAATTTTCCCGGAAAGGTAATCGTCAGGAACAAATTCAGGCTTCTTGACCGAACGCTCCAAAGCCGATGCTGTGGCGGGCCCGATGGCGGCTAACATGACCTGCTTCAAAGCCGAAGGTGCAATCTTGAGGTCGGCCATGCGTTTCATGAAAAACCGGACGCCATGAACGCTTGTGAATACGACCCAATCGTACTCGCCGAGCCTCCCTAGGGCCTCATCCAAAGGGTCATTATTCTCGGCGGGGACTATCTCGATGGTTGGCAGTTCTATAGTTGTCGCTCCGAGTTCATGCAGTTTCTTCGAAAGGGTTTGACCTTGTTCAATGGGTCGAGTCACCAGTATCCTCACCCCAGACAGTGGCTTTAGGGAAGCTACCTGCATCACGTAGCCTCCAATACAATCTCTGCACCCTTCTGTAGCAATGACTCCGCCAATTCCACCCCTGCTTTCTCCGCGCTGGGGTTATCTGAAACAATTCGACCCCGCAGAACCAGTCTCCCACTGGTCGCTGCGACCAGTCCGTCGATGGTTAACTTCCCATTCTCAAGCCTGGCATATGCTGCGGTCGGGGTTCGACAATTAGCTCCTAGCCTCCGTGCGAATCCGCGCTCAGCCTCAATTGCTCTGTGCGATGGCTCGTGATCTAGCTTTGACAACAGATTTCTAATTTCAGTATCATCCTCCCGACTCTGAACTGCGAGAGCCCCCTGCCCAACTGCGGGCAGCATTACCTTTGGCGAAAGAAATTCAGTTACACTCCCATCAAGTCCAAGCCGTATCAGTCCAGCAGCGGCAAGTACGATCGAGTCGTATGTTCCCTCCTTGAGTTTCCGCAAGCGAGTGTCAATGTTGCCGTGCATCTCCACGATATCCAGGTCGCCCCGCGCGGCCAGGAGCTGCGCCTTCCGCCTCGGGCTACTAGTTCCAACCCGTGCCCCGCCGCTAAGCTGTTGAAATTTTTTCTTGTTTCGGGAGATTAAGACATCATGTGGATTAACTCGCTCGGGGACAGCGGCGATTACAAGGCCTGACGGCAGGTCGGTTGTGAGGTCCTTCATACTATGAATAGCCAAATCGACCTGCCCTTGAATCAGTGAATCTTCAATTTCCTTTGTGAACTGGCTCTTCCCTTGCACCGCATCCGTCCCGGTATCGTGCATCCTGTCGCCTTGGGTCTTAATTGGCACGACTTCCCATCGAATATTGGGTGCAACTTTCTTCAGCGAATCAACTATTTCGTTAGTTTGAGCCAATGCAAGCGAGCTGCCCCTCGTCCCAATGAGCACGTGCTGTTTCATTGTTTGTTGCCCTGGCCAAGAATCTTAGCTATGGCGTTGCTCACATTCTGGTGCGTTCGGAAATTGGTCTCATTGCTCGAAGGAAGAAATCGGACAGATAAGCTGCAGCCTCAGACGGTTTGTAGTTTCTTCTGAAGTGGATTTGTTGGAAGACGAGGCGATGCATCATACCAAGTAGACACTCAGCGGCCATTTTCGGATCCGTTTGACGAAATTCTCCTGCAATAATTCCCTTTCGAATGATGCGCGTTAGAAGGGATTGAATTCGACTAAGCTCAGCTGTTAGGGTGTTTCGCCCGACCGAATCGAGTTCTGTTGAGTGTCTGACGTAGAGGCCGATGTTCAATCGTTCCTTAGGAAAACTAGTGAGATAAGAGTGAACGAATGCTCGGACTTGTGATGTCGGTTCCTTCGCCTTTTTGCATTCATCATTTAGTAGCGCGATGAACCCTGTCATGCTTACGCTTTCGCGTACGACTGCGTCGAATAGGGCCTCTTTGTTTCTGAAGTAGTAGTAGACAGTGGGAGCTGTGACGCTGGCGGCTCTACATATGTCGCGGATAGCGACGTTGGAGAAGCCGCGCCTAGTGAAGAGCTCTTTGGCAACTCCCAATATTCTGTGTTTTTGGTTAGCCTTCGACATTTCATTGATTCAGCTCAGGCCGATTGTTCCTAAAGGAAATGACTCAGCTAGATTTCCATCTGGGACGTATGGACAAGCAGGGTCTTCCTGGAACGGGTCTCCGTATTCGGCGAAAGCTCTAGATCTAGAGCCTCCACAAATTTCCCTGTATTCGCATTTGCCACAACGGCCCTTCAGCTTCGAAGAATCCCTCAATGCGAGGAATAGCGGGCTCGACCGGTATATTCTTCCGAGACTGTCTTCGGGCACTTTACCCGAGCTGACTGGCAGAAAACCGCTTGGGTATACTTCTCCGTCGTGTGCGACGAACATGATACCCTTCCCGTCCCGGGTGTGTGTCGACTTCAGTGCAGGTGGGCTTGTAGGCTGCCCTTCTAAAACTCGCAACCTCGCACGGAGGCGCAGGTAGGGCTCACCATCGGGGGACTCCTGACCGTTCTGCCGCTCTATGCGTACCCTTCTGAAATTCGGACCTTCAGCAGTTCTCACAGGGACACCGTATTGTGCGGCATCAAAAAGAAAGTGCATGATTCCTTCGCATTCTTCAGGTTCGAGGCACTCTAGGGCCGCTCCCCGACCCGTTCGAATGAGGAAGAAGACTTCCCAAGCGACTGCCCCCGTTTCCCTAACAATGTGAAAGATGTCGGCTAACTCATCGAGATTACTTCTCATCACTGTCGTGTTTACTTGCGCCCTCAATCCTAACCGTTTCGCCACATCAAGCGATTGAATCGTTTCGCTCCATGTACCTCGAAACCCGCGGAGGCGGTCATGGGTTTCTGGCGACGCGCCGTCAAGGCTAACGGACATTATGTTAACGCCGAGTTCCTTCATACGCGAAATTGTTGATGCATTTAGCTTCGGCGTCACGCTCGCGGCCACTGCAACGTAAATTCCAAGGCTCTTTGCTCGTTCGATTAAGTCGAAGAAGTCGTCCCGCATCAAAGGGTCGCCCCCGGTCAAGAGAAGCGCGGGATATGGTTCTCCGAATTCTGTAAGCTGATCGATTAGTTTCATGCCTTGCTCACGATTGAGCTGCCCAGCCATGGGTTTGCTGATGGCTTTGGCTCTACAGTGTTTGCAGGCCAATAGGCAGGCTTTCGTTGTTTCCCAGCAAACAAAGATTGGAGCCTCAGACAGGTCACTGCGCACAGTCCAAGGAGGTTTTGTCATTCTCGGCAGCTCCGAATCAAGTCCAATTATGCCAACTTGCTGAGATAAATCTTCTATTTAACGTTCGTTATATAATTTCACAGCTAAACGCGCGAACTCCCTGCGCTTTAAGTCCGTGATTTTTCATTCTTGCATTACTCACCCAGCCATCGGTGAAGCTTAAGTTCTGTGAGCGTTACGTGGTTAATGGTTCGGGAAAGAGTTTGGCCTATCAGAATATTTTGGTTAGCAAGGAGGGTAATGTTGGCATAGTTCAGCTCAACCGTCCCAAGGTTCTGAACGCACTCAACTCCGAGCTCATGGTCGAGCTAGTCAATGCCCTCGAAGAACTGGACAAGGAGCAAAACGTACATACCATAATTTTGACCGGTGGCGAAAGTGTCTTTGCGGCGGGAGCAGACCTGCGTGAAATGTCCGAGGCTACACCGGTTGACCTAGTGCTTAGCCGGCGCTTTGAACTCTGGGATCGCATCAGGAAAATCTCGAAACCGATCATAGCTGCAGTGAGTGGTTACTGCTTGGGCGGGGGAAACGAGCTGGCCATGAACTGCGACATTATCATCGCATCGGAAACTGCAACTTTCGGTCAACCAGAAGTCAACGTAGGAATCATGCCGGGTGCTGGCGGAACGCAAAGATTGACGCGTGCGGTTGGGAAGTATAAGGCTATGGAGATGATACTAACCGGCAAATCGATTTCAGCTGACGAAGCATACAGGACGGGCCTCGTTAATCGCGTCGTCCCAACGGAGAGTTTGATGGATGAAGCCAAGAAAATCGCTAATGAGATAGCCTCCAAGCCGACGATATCAGTTAGAGCAGCAAAAGAGGCAATTTCGAGAGCGCAGGACACGACGCTGGAAGTAGGATTGGAATTCGAACGCAAAGCGTTCTACATGTTATTCGCTACCGAGGACGGGAAAGAAGGCATGAGAGCTTTTTTGGAGAAAAGAAAACCTGCGTTCAAGGGAAGATGAATGAAATCAGCTCATATCTTGGAAGCGTTATTTTTCTCAACAGTTGTTGCCTTAGTAGTTTTGGTCGTCGGTTTGAATTGCTTGCAAGGTGCAGCGGGCCTGAAGCTGTTTGGAATTCTCGAATGCAATTACGGCCTCACGTCTGCTGATCCTAGAGTGAAAGTAGGCGCAACAGCCATTCTTGTTCTCTTCCTAGCATTGCTTTTCGGCCCGATTTTCGTTGTCCTTCGACGACCTGGACGCATTAGACGCTCAAAACGTTCTCATTGATTTTGGGCGGAGGAATCGAAAACGACGACTCAAATCTATCAAACATTGCGCTATGAGAAATCGGATGGAATCGCTACTATAACTTTGAATCGACCTGACGTGCTCAACGCGGTAAACGAAACGATGGGTAAAGAGCTACTCGATGCCCTGCGCAACGCTGAGCGGGATGATGATGTTCATTGCCTTATCATAACGGGAAACGGGCGAGCCTTCTGCGCAGGAGAAGATATTCAAGATCTCCGTGGGCAATACGAAAGGGGAGAGAACCCCAAGCTCGGAGAGAGACTCCTGCATAAGTACAATCCAATCGTCCGCCAAATTCGTCGCATGCAGAAACCGGTAATTGCAGCAGTGAACGGTGTGGCGGCAGGGGCAGGAGCCGGAATAGCATATTCATGCGACATTCGCGTCGCATCCGACAACGCCAAATTCCTTCAAGCCTTCATCAGGGTTGGACTTGCACCGGATTCAGGAACCAGCTTCTTCCTCCCAAGACTTGCGGGGTTTGCCAAGGCTTTGGAATTATCTCTCACCGGAGACGAGCTTGCCAGCAAGGATGCGGAACACTTCGGACTAGTCTCCAAGGTGGTTCCAGGAGAGCAACTGATGGCGACAGCGCGGGAGGTTGGGATGAAATTGACACGGGGGCCTTTGAAGGCGATTGGGCTTACTAAGCGGGCCCTCAACAAGTCAATATCGAGTGACCTGGAAACAGTGTTGGAGTACGAGAGTTATCTGCAGGAGATAGCTGGAGCGACGGCCGACCATATCGAAGCGGTTAGGGCGTTCTTTCAGAAAAGAAAAACAGTGTTCAAGGGAAAATAAGTGCAATACTAGAACGGGGTAGCAATAGGCTCGTCCTTGCGAACGTCAACTTCCGCTCCTTCCAGATCTATCTCACGGATGGCTGGAATTGGGATTCCCAACTTCTCCACTTGTTCCCTGCGCCTTTCAATAGCCTTCAACCAACCTTTCGATTTCTCATCTAGGGTCGGCACGCCTAAACCCGAGTTTCTCGCAACCTCTTCCATCTCCCGATCAATTTCATCGAAATCTTTGGGGAGATGCCAGAAGATGGAAATGGGCTTGTATAGTAGGGGCGATAGGAAGATGAAACCGTGTTTCATCTGTCTGGTAATCATAAGCTTGTCGTCCTGTTTGAAATCCTTTGCGAGATTGTCTAGGAGAGACAATGTTCCTGCGAGATGGCGCGACTCATCAACGGTAACGTTCTGGAAAGCGTCCTTGTAGAGTTTGATATTCGAGAGCTCGCTTACGGTCTTGAAGATCAGTTGCGCGCCTATTTCGGCGAAGAAGAAACTTGAGAAGATTAACTCTAAGGGGTATTTGTCCCATGCTTTCATGAACCCCTCCCAATACCGTCGCCCATTATCGTACAACGCTAGAATGTTCTTCAGAGCCCTCTTCTCGAAATCTGTGGTGGGATTGTACTTGTATGGGAAGTTCGGACAGAGCTTATTGCAAGCTCGCCGGCATACTTCATCATGCCTGCACTCATCAAACGTCACAGCCGCCAGGAACTTCTTCGTAGGATCCTCCATGTCAGACATAGCCGCCTTTAGCATAGCCGTTCCAAATGCCCCGATTCCGGATTTTTCGAAAAGCGCCAATTTAGCCATCCAATATGCCTGCGCGACGCGCTCTTTCAAGTCCAGTCCAGACGGGTCCAATGAATCCCAGGCTAATGTGACAGGGTTCCAGTCTTGTACGAAAGATTGCTCATAGGTGCGAAGCAATTGCTGCGTCTTGACGGTCCAATTGCCAGGGAATATGTTCGGTTCAACAGAAGAGGTTGGCATGTTAGACCACGCTACGGGAAACGGGTGCGCCTTTAAGTATTCCGTAGAAAGGTAAGATAAAAGTCCCGCTCAGTTCTGTAGCTCAATCTTCTTCAACGGTATATTTTTTCGCAGAGTTCCTTGATGCTATGCACGATCCTGCGTCATATGGTTCTATGTTACCAAATGGAAACGAGGCAAAGAGGGCTCCCCTTCGAAAAGGCGTTTAAGCAAATACCCCGAGACTAGTCAACGGACCAGCTGATGAGCAAGAGAACAAGGCTCTTCTTCGTAACAGACGTTCACGGGGATTGGAGCTTCGATAACGGCACATCTCATCTTAACGAGAGATATAAGAAAAACCGGGGCCGTGGCCTCTGAGAGTTGCATACCCACTTCACAATATTTGAATGAGCTTGGAAAGAGAGAAATCAAAATGACCAAAAGCGAAATAGACCTATAGTTGTTCGCGCACCCACTTGCGCTCACCAAACCAAGCTCGTAATCTGTCCTTTGATCCCGCCGATAATGCTAATTACGCTGGAAGACGAGCGTTTGCCCAGGTGTACTCAACTGGCTTCTCTTCAAGGCTTAAGCTTCGAAGAAGCCCCTCGAATGCTGGTCAAACCCCCGGGGCCGAAGTCGAAGGAACTCCTTGCAAAACAATCCGCACTTGAGACTAGAGCTGTGATTTACCCCAAAGCATTCCCCTTCGCGATTGACTCAGCTAAAGGTGCCACGATAAAGGATGTCGACGGGAATGTGTATATCGATTGGGTCAGTGGTATCAGCGTTCTCAACCTCGGACATAACAACCCCATCATCAGCGCAGCAGTCAAGTCACAGATGGATCGCATCTGGCATACGCTTGAGATACCCACTGAAACCAGAATAGGGTTCCTGGAAAGGATGCACTCCATCCTACCCGGCAAGCTACGCGGTCACGCGAAAATATTGTTCACAGTAACAGGTGGAGACGCTTGTGAAGCAGCGGTCAGTCTCGCTAAGTATGTGAGTAGGAAGAGAACGATAATCGCCTTCGAGGGAGCATACCACGGCGTACATCAAGGTATAGTTAGTGCAACTGCGAGCCGACAATACCTCTCGACTTCAGGCGCGGTGAGGTATGATGTGTTTCACCTTCCATTTCCTTACGCATACAGGTTCCCCCTCCCCGTCGAACGGAAAGGCGATGAGGCTAAGGTTGTTCTGAGATACCTTGAACATCTATTGTCCGATTCTCATTCGGGCCTCGACGATGCAGGCGGAATCTTGGTTGAACCGATTCAAGGCGAAGGAGGGTACATTGTTCCACCAGACGACTTCCTCCCCGGTCTGAGAGAGATTGCCGATAAATTCCAAATTCCCCTAATAATTGACGAAGTCCAAACAGGATTCGGAAGAACTGGACGCTTTTGGGGATGTGAGTTGACGAACACATCACCGGACATCATGTGCGTATCCAAGTCAGTTGGAGCGGGCATCCCACTCTCGCTAATAGCATATCAGGACGAATACGACACTAAGCTTCCTGAAGCCTTTCACCTCGGAACATACAGGGCTAACCCGATTGCACTAGCCGCTGGCTCTGCGAGCATCGATTTCATCAAACAAATGAATCTACTCAGCAGAGTTCAACAACTGGGAAAGAAAACCATCTCACGATTCGAGCAGATTGCAAACACGAGCAGCAAGATCGGGGAAGTGAGAGGAACAGGCTTCATGATTGGCAATGAGATCGTGGATTCAAAGGAAACAAAGATACCTTCGAAGGACATAGCCGGCAGTCTGCGAAAAAGGATGTTTGAGAGAGGACTTCTAATGCACACATGCGGACACTTCGGAAACGTACTTCGTTTCATGGCCCCACTGATCATCAGCGAACAACTACTCGAAAAGGGACTTGAAGTATACGCTGCCGCTGTGAAGGAAAACTAGTTTTCCCCGTTTACTCCGCGAATGACTTCCTCGCCTTAATGGAGTATACTCCCGCCGTCTAGGACTACGGTCTGCCCGTTTAGGAACGAGGAATCTTCTGAGCAAAGAAACGCGAGCGTCTTCGCTATCTCTTCAGGCGTTCCGAAACGTTTGACCAGGTTCTCACTCCGTTCCTTCGCCAAGTCTTCCTTACTTAGTTCGCTCACCCATTGTGTTTCGACATTCCCCAAGACAATGGTGTTTACTCGAACGTAGGGCGCAAGTTCGAACGCTAAGGCTTTCGTAAGACCGATAATCCCAGCCTTGGCAACGGTAAAAGCAAAACCCTTGTCGTGCCCGCCCAAGGCCGGAGTCGAACTCACGTTAACTATGACACCACTTTTTTGTTTCAGAAAATGTGTCGCAACCGCCCGCGCGCATAGAAAAGAGCCGAACAGGTCCACATTAATTGGCTTGAAGAAATCTTCAGGCGTTAGCTCCATGAACCTTTTGTTCCATTCTCCTCTTGCAGGGTAGCCGGCTAAGTTCAGCAATACGTCAACCTTGCCAAACTGCCTGATGGTTCCGTTCACCATTTCTTGAACTTCACCTGGTGCCTCCACCACATTAGTGAAGTCCACGTGTGCAAGGAGAGCCTTCTTCCCAAAAGTTGTTAGCTTATCCGCAACCGCTTCCGCTTCAGCTACCCTAGACATGTACTGCAAGACAACGTTTGCACCTTCCCTCGCGAACTGAATTGCCGCCGCACTTCCAATTCCTCCGCTTGCCCCCGTGATGATAGCAACCTTCCCAGACAACCGCGACATAGAGCTCACTCCCAGCGGTGCATGAACACCATAACAGAGCTAAATGTCCCTCGTTCTGGTCGACCGTATTCTTTCTACAACTAGGCGGACTTCTGGGCGTGCTTCTGCCGCCTCGGCAATAGATTTATGTGGATAGGATTTGGAAATCCAAGTTAAGAGAGGACAAAACGTCGCCCACCATTGAACAACTCACTCGCGCCCATATGCGAATACCTGTCCTAGTCTACGAGCGTGTAAAAATCGCCCAGTATTTGCGCTTCATCAGGCGGTATAGGAAAAGGCTAGTTTTTGCGGGGAAATTGGACGTGATTGGAATTTTACTTGTCGGATTCACTGGCTACCTGTACGTTACAGGCACCAAGTACAGTTCTTTCGTGATCGAAGGCCTCTTGAGCATCTTGAGGACTGCGAAATTGGATCATAGCATCTACCATATCATAGACTGGCACCAGAAGAAAGGCCAACTATTAGTTTTCGTTTCACGGTAATTCGGCAGGTAGCCAAGGACCTAGCGTCAAAATGCAACTAGTTTGCGAAATCTCTGAGCCCGACAAACGCTAATCTTTCATACATTATTCTTGTTTTCTTTGCTTTGCAGCTGTCAAAGTGTTCCCTTAGTCTACAAATGCCAAATGCTTTAAGGAATTAACGTGGTAGAGTCGAGAGGGTTTCGTGGTAGAGGAAAAACCGGAAGCAAGCAGCGACGAATTAGATGATGAGTATTTGCCAGCTTGCTGCCGCAACGGTAAAGCGCACAGTCATCCTGTCTAATCGTTTAGTTCCGCACGGGTTATTTGCGTTAGACCTAACGCTTTCGTTCAACGTTAAGTCGGATTTGGTTTAGCGAGAGTATAACACAAGTTGCCGTTCGTCAACTTTGTAGGGTTTAATTTCAGTTTCATTCCTATGCCTATTTGATCTTCTGGAATGGTTTTGTCGATCCAAGCGAAGACTTTCGGGCCATCAGAGAGTTCTGCTAGGCCAAGAAAGTAGGGGGACTGATCTTTGAACATGGACGGCGTTGCATCTACTTTGGTGTAAGTAATGAGTGCACCGTCCCCAGTAAGTTCTTTCCATTCAAAGCTGTTCGAGAGGCATCTGACGCAGTGTGCTCGTGGAGGGAACTGAACACAGCCACATTCCTTGCATTGGGTTCCATAGATCTTTCCTTCTTGTAGGTATTCTATGAATTTCGATATCCTAGTTTGACTGGTGTAGGATATCCATCCGAACTTTTCAAAACCCAATCTGCTGTTACCTCTGGACTTTGCAGATTATCTGGCACTGAGGAGGGTGCAGACAGCGTACATTCCGATGCCGCCAATGTTGTGAGCCAAACCTGTCTTTGCTTTCGGAACCTGGGTGGGGCCACCTTCATTGCGCAGTTGTTTTACTATTGAGATTATGTGCGAAGCCCCGGTTGCTCCGACGGGGTGGCCTTTTGCTAGCAACCCTCCATCCACATTAACGGGTATTTTTCCTCCGACGTACGTTTCACCGTCTGTGATGAACCTCCCGCCCTCGCCTTTTCTACAGAAACCTAAGTCTTCATAGTTGATGACCTCGGCTGAAGAGAAGCTATCATGCACTTCGGCAACATCGATATCGCGGGCGGTTACCTTCGCCATTTTGTACGCTTGCCTGACAGCTTGAGCGCTGCATTCGAAACTAGCAAACTCATTCCTGCTCGTGAGCGACATTGGACTCGATGCTAAGCCCAATCCAGTTATCCACACGGGAGCATCCGTAATCTTCCGTGCCCTCTCACCACCCGCCAAGATTACGCATGCGGCGCCGTCTGCGTTGGCGCAACAGTCGAGGAGCTTTAGGGGGCTCGCGACAACCCTGGATTTCAAAACGTCCTCAACCGTGAGCTCTTTTTGGAACATGGCGTACGGGTTCTTCGTCCCATATTTGTGGTTCTTGACTGAGACGAGAGCAAACTGCTCTTCCGTCGTCCCATACCTGTTCATATGGGCGCGGGCGTGCATCGCATAATAAGCCGGCATAGTTGGCCCAAAGGGGGATTCCCACATAACGTCACCCGACCTGCTCATCACGTCCTGAATCTCAGCAGCGTCAAGCTCAGTCATCTTCTGAAAACCGACAACCGCTACAACATCGTGCAAGCCAGCTTGAATCATAGACCAACCTACCCTTACCCCCACGCCTGAAGAAGCGCAGGCGGCCTCAACGTGAAACGTCGGCGTCGGGTTGAGTCCAACGTATTCCGCCATTATTCCCGCGGGAGAACGTTGCTTATCGTAATGCGACCCTGAACAGACTATGAGCGTTGAGATATCCTTCCTTGCCAAGCCGGCGTCAGAGAGTGCTTCTTTGAATGCGTCGCCGACAAGCTCTCGGCTTGATGAATCAGAAAGTTTGCCGAACTTGGTCTGTCCGACGCCAACTATGCCTACTCTCATTGACATCGCCCTTTCTAAGCTGCTTGAGACAGGCGTAAGTAGGTATCTTATTGACTTATCCCGGGTTAGCCTCAAAAAAGCTAACAACATCTACCGTAATTTAGTGGAAGGATTGGAATAGGGCACCCTTGATAGTCTCGGAAGAACCAGCAAAGCAGCGAATCCTCGGAGCTCTCGCAGATGAGTACTCGAGGAAAATTCTTACCGCGACCATTGAGGACCCAATGAGCGCCCTCGAGCTGAGCAAGAAGTATGAGATACCCATAACAACCGTTTACCGGCGCATTGAAGAATTGGTCGAAGCTGGGCTGTTGGCTGCGGTCAAATCCGGCCGTACCACAGACGGTAAATGGTATGACCTGTATAGGAGCCTACTTAGGCGCATAGATGTGAGTTTTGAGAAAGGTGACGTCCGAATAGATGTGATAGTAAATGAGCATGTGGCAGATAGGTTCACTCGCATGTGGAGTTCAATCCCAACAATTTAGTGGAAGTATCACGCTTGCTAGAATTTACGGAACTCTTCTGGATCACATCCGCTGTTAAGCTGATTGCGCTCTTTCTGGGGGCGTTTATCGTCTACCTTGCGTACGGGGGTTACAGGAGAAATGCGAACAAGCCGTTGGTTTACGTTGCCCTAGGTTTTGGGCTCATAACAGCGGGTACCCTTCTCGAAGGCCTAATGTTCGTGATACTGGGCTCTGACATTCTTGCGGCACTTGCAACCGGTACCGTGCTCACTGTCATCGGATTCCTTGCGATCATCTATTCGATCTACGCTACGAAATAAAGGAGAATACATAAGTTCGAACTGAATAGGAAGAGAGCTAGAGCCGCACCCCGCCGATTGGAGGCCCGCGAAGTTGGCGGTGGCCTTCTGGTTTTTCAGTCCATGCCACGTAATTGCGCAAACTGTATTTTGGCGAGATTTTACTAGGTGCGACCTCTTGGACTTTATGACGCCGGCGTGCGATGCTGCGCTTGCGGGTACTGCAGATATGCCCTCATGATTCGCGAGTAAGTGTTTGGCAGCATTACAGCGCGATGTATACATTGCGTTGAAGGAACACGAATGCTCGGCAGTGGCCCTTGAATATCGTTTGAGTTCAAAACCAGGTTGTAATCTCTCCAGATTGGGTCGGTGAGTGAATTCGTTTTCGCTAGGTTAGGAGGCAGAACCTATAGTCTACTTGTCCGTCTATATTCTACGTCCGGAGGAACAAAAAACAGCTCTACGGAACTCCTCGTGTGGGTTTTGTTATGCAAGCCATGAAGCCGATCTCAAGACGCGCCATAGAGGTTTCATTGGAGCCCTTTAGGCTCGCCCTAGCTCTTCCTAAGGATGTCATTCGCCTGAGCGTTGGGGAGCCAGACTTCGATACGCCCGATTTCATTCGAGTTGCAGCCAAGAGATCTATCGACGAAGGGTTCACCCACTATGGTCCTGCTTCAGGTTACGAAGACTTGAGAAAAGCAGTTGCTGAGAAACTTCGCCGCGAGAATGGCATCACCTACGATTACGCAAGAGAAATCGTCATTACACCCGGCTCATCATCAGGAATATTCCTCGCAATGCTTACCTTGCTTGATCCCGGAGACGAAGTTCTAGTTCCAGATCCGGCATGGTTCCACTATAGGACGCTCACCAGCCTCTGCGGAGCAAAGCCTGTAAGTATGCCGGTCAAGTTCGAGGATCACACTTCATCACTGGACTTGGAAGAAACCAAACGACGCGTA